>JAABUP010003605.1_pt1 | contig 27118 bp, 39 predicted proteins | sample 5559201 | NCBI WGS metagenome assembly JAABUP01 (sample SAMN10711887, study PRJNA513373) | rock metagenome | isolation source: Antarctica rocks | place: Antarctica | reverse complement strand
GTCGGCCTGCAGGTGCTGCATGCTGAAGGGGCGCGAGAGGTGTATGCCTGTGCAACTCATGCAGTTCTCAGCCCCCCAGCCACAGCCAGACTCAGCAGTGGCGTCTTCCAGGAAGTCATCATCACCAACACTATCCCGGTCAAAACTGAGGACCACTTTCCAGAGCTTACTGTGCTGTCAGTAGCCAACCTTCTAGGAGAGACCATCTGGAGGGTCTACAATGCCTCGTCTGTACAATCCATCCTATGAACTGGACTCTCCTGATGCTTCCTACAGTCTGTCATTAGCTTAGCGGGCCAAGCTTATCATCATCACCAGGATAGTGCATCAGGTGGTGGTGACCGTAGCCATAGGCCTCCCATTTGATGTCAGTCAGTATGCTGTTTGGCCTTGTGTATGGCCTGGCATTGTCTGTACTCCTTTCATCCTTACATTTGCATAGCTGATAGACTCATTTGTCGATAGCCATGCATAGGGTTATAGTTTTTGTCCACATCCAAATTCAGCTTGTGTTGTTTGTGTGTCCAAAAAAGTTTCTGACCAGACCTGATTAAGCTGTGTGTGTTGCCTGCAAGTTGTCCACAACGCCCAGTCCAAAGTGCTTCTCACGTCAGTGCTGGACTCTGATGTACTGCTGTTTCCTGAGAACAGTCAACATACAGATATAAGGTCGCAAAAATTGTTAGTGAGGGAAAACGCCAACAGCAAGCCACATTTCAGCAAGGATAAGGTGCCTCACCTTGAATGAGTGGACAAGTTCTTTACTGCAAGATGTGTTTCTTTCAAGTTGTAGTGAAGGGTTCCTGAATTCTTTAGTATGATCAAGTGTCCTCAACAGTGCTGTTCCCTGTCGACTTTGCATGATGCAGTCTAGCAGATCCTGCTAGCCATCTTGTACACGTACAGACTGCATGCCTGACAAGTGGCTTACAGGCGCATTAAGGACCATTTGGTGAGGCCCAGTCAATCAGGAACAACACCGCTGAACGGAAGATGAAATTAGGAAACCATTTCTGGTGCTGCTTTGATTGTATTGTGACAGACTGAGGTACAACAACGCTGTGCAATCACATTGGTCATGTGAGTCAGAAAATTGGATCAGAGCAGCAGCAGAGACATGTAAAAAAGAAATTCCAATCGGCGCCTGTAAAGCGTCTTATGCCAAAGCAGCAAGGATATCATTCTCCTTCAGCACAACATACTGCCTCTCATTCTCTCCCTCAAAGTCTACACCACTGTACTTCTGGTACAGCACAGTGTCACCCTTATTTAGTGTTGGCTTCACCACATCACCCTTCTCGTTGGCCTTGCCACTGCCGACTGCGACCACCTGCAGTGCAAATAACATACAGTGCATATCGAGAACAACAGGGAACAAGCATGATAACAGGACAATGTGTATTTGCAGAGAAGCTAGTGCCCAAAGTATTGCAGCTGTTACTACCCAGCCTCACAGCCATAAGGACGCATGTGTACATTCCATGTTTGCACATGGGCAACAAGCGAGAACAACATTTAGTCTTCAGGGTGTGAAGGTGGACTCACTGTGCCCAGAGTTGGCTTCTCTTTGCTGGAGCCTGCCATCAGCAGACCGCCCTCTGTTGTGTCCTCTACATCTGCAATCTGTGGGGCAACAAGCAGTCAGGCATTGCATGCAGCACATCATTTTGACCGCCAGCACTCTTGCCATTGAAAGCTGACAGGTGGCCTACCTCAATCAATATTCTGTCTCCCAAAGGCAGAAGCTGTGCAATGTCGGTCGAGTTGAGTACTCCAATGACATCATCTTCCTGCATTTGCGGAGAGCTGTTTTACTGCAGTGAGCTTATATTTTGCCGCACAAAGATTCCTCTGATGTCCAAATGGCAAGCTTTTAAGCATATGCGCTCATGCCCTATTCACATACCCAACAACTTTACTCACACATGCAACTGTTTGTAGATATGCTGTGTGTGGAGTATCTGTGCACAGACTCTGGTTTTTTCTACTGCATATGATGGCAAGACAGCTAGCAGCACGTGCGTAGTCCATGTCATGTGGAGTCTGTACCTTGAGCAACACATAGTCCGCTCCCTCTACCTTCAGCTCTGTGCCCGCATACTTGGAGTACACGACTTTGTCACCGTTCTGCATGGAGTTGTTGTTGTTGTTGTTGTTGTTGTTGTCACAAGTCAATCCCTTGTCAACGAACCAAACCAAACATAAGTCCACTTGTTGCTGACCTTTACAGCTTTTGCAGTACCAGCTCCTACAATTTCTCCTTGTGTGGGTTTTTTTTGTGCTGAGACAGGTAACAGCAGTCCTGACGATGTCTTCTCTTCGCTGACGTCCACCTTGACGTACACTCTGTCACCCACCGGTGACACTGTCTTGTACTACAACAAAATAAAGACTGCATCAGTATGAGGCCAAACACAATGCTGACAGTCAACAGCCGACAACTACAAGAGACTGCCATTTACACACTTCAGCTGGTACTGCAGTGGCCGCCCTGATCGTTGTGCACCTGCGCCCTGTCCTAGCTTGTACCCTTCTGGATTGTAATTGACAGCCGCAGACCTGAATCTGACCAGCCAGGTGGCGTGCGCTCATCATTGCAACCCCGATGACTCGATGTCGAAGACGGTAGCAACGTTTCGTGTGAGAGGTAGACCAGCGCAATCGATCAACGCACTGCGGCTTGCTGTGCTAAGCTTGCACTGTAAGAAGTGGTTTCGGAGACGACAAGGGTGTTGCAGACAGAGCAAAGCCCTGAAGCCAACACTTATCCGGATGCAAGCTAAAGAAGCTTGCTGAAGCTGCTAGGAAGTACGACAGCTTATATGCAGCTGGAAGGCTGTCCTTCGAGAAGCTGATCACGGCCCATTATCCTTTTACGGCTTTGCTTTGTTTGCACGAAATCCGAGCATCTCAAAAGGTCATCTGCCTGCATGCTTGGAACATATTTGCCTTCAAGGCACGTCACGCCTTTGCTCAAAAGATGATTCACAGGAGTAATGATGGATATCTCGTCTAAGCTTCTCCTTAGTCCATTCCAGCTCATCATATACAGCACTGATGCACAAATTATTGCATGCCTGTTGGGATAACAAAGACAGCTAAATTGGTAGTATATATGCCCCTGCTCACTTATACTGGCTAGTAAACATGCTTGGCATCCAACACCCGCTCATAGAGTCCCCATAAAATCCAGACAAGGTTTGCTGCCTGAGTTCACCACCACAGCCTTAGCTCAAGCTTCTTTGCAGCTAATACATTTGCTGCAGGGATGAATTTGGTCAAGTGATGCAGCAGGAAGTGTAGTGACCTTCAGCTGCTTTCACTTCATGATTCTGATCATTGTGTTGACAAAACGATCATGCCTGGAACATCCAGAGCGGCGCTGTCTGTGTAGAGTAGTCTTGAAATTGCTCACAGGATGACTCGTATTTTTGTTACAGGCGGGTGCACTTGCAGTGAATCATCTGAGCAGCTGTTGAGCTGTCTTATCATACCTCGACTGTCATCAGACCGTACGTAATGCTCTCATGTATGCATCATAATAGATATCAATCGACATCCATGCCCGTGTCCACATGTGGAGATCTTGTACAAGGGCTTGCAGGGCATGTGAACACGCACAACCTCTCAACAAAACAAAACACAAAAGCAACAGGTTCAACAAGCAACACTTGGTACAGCAACTGAATTGGTCCAGAAAGAATGAACCTGCGGTTTCGGCACATTGTAACAATGTTGCAGGCCTCTGTAGCTGCCTGTGTCAGTTTACTACCAGGCAACAGGCAAACTGACCTAGTCGGTACTCAGGAATGGTCTCAACAGCTGTGGTCGCTCAGCATACAGCTGGAGTATCTTGCTTGTCCCTCTGATGTCATGGCCTTGTGCTGCTGGACTTCTGAAGTATGCATTTGCATCCAGGAACTGTTGCATAAGGCAAACATGTCAGCAGAACTGCACCAAGGAAAGATGGCTCTTGTGGCACTTGTGCACAACAATTTTCTGGTATGGACATCAAGGCAATATGCAGCAGTAATTCGTGAGAAGGATGTTGCAGGGCAACATTCGTTTCATGATATCTCAAGTATAAACCTGCAGTATACTATCCTGAATGCAAGCAGTGGTGCACAAGTCCAGTGGGATTAGGTGGTTGCAGTCAAGTGCTCATCGGCAATTTTGGCAAGCATCACAGTTTCAGACCTTGTGTGGGCCGACGTGTTTGTCTTTGTTCTCTGCCAACTCTGCCAACAACCAACTGGTGAGCTCGGGGTCAAAGACCTGGCCCAATGAGGCACCCAATGTCTTCCCTTGAGGATGCTTCTTGCTGACGTCATACCTGCAAGTCACTCAGCTTTGTGGGCAGCTTCATCATTCACATCAGTCGCAGCTTGCATGAGACCTTGAGGCTGGTTTTGGCTGTTGTGCACCAGAAAATGCAGCAGCAGCAGCAGCAGCAGCAGCAGCAGCATTGATGAAGTGATGCTGGGTGACAGTCATGCTTTCAGCGGCTATCTGCTGAAATCATCAGACATGAAGGTGATCTGTGCTCACTCACGGCAGAAATCTGATCTTCTTCTTGGTGTGTGGATCCACAATGGGAGCAATGGCCTGCCACAAGGTATTGAATATCCTGTATTCATAAAGGACAATAGACACGCTGTTGGCAATGACTCATTTGCAAGGCAATGGCTTGTGCTCTTCAGGACAGATACATGAGGGTTATTGTCATGGCCACATGAGCAAATACCACGGGATGACCAAAGAGAGAGAGACCTCACAATGCTCTAGCCAGCCAACAAGCATGTGCATGTACAATGGGACAAACAAACAAACTGCAACATCTGCAATGCTAAGATAAGGATTATTTTTGGTCTCAGCAAGAAGCATGACACAAGGTGTCATACTTGTATATGGCACAATGCCGTGTCCTGTTGCACATACCACGGAGCATCGATGACCAGGAAGAGCCCCAAGCGCTCTGGGTAGTGGGCAGCACTCAGGTCCAGGAATACCTTGGCCAGGCGAGGGTCACAATCGCTCATGCCAAAGCCTTTGAAATCTGAAACCCATACCCATTGACCAACCCCATCTGGCATGGCTTGAATGCACTAGACAGCACCGGCAGTCATCAGGACGTCTAATTTTCTGCAGCTTCTGATCAGACAAGGATGATGAAAGAAAAAGGCTTTGGATCACATGGAGTCATGTACTGCGCATTAGAAGTGTTGCACATGGTTGCAACATGATGACTATGTCATGCAGGGCAACTTGTTGATGATGCCTGCAATTGTGGCTTTTGTGGTAATACCTGCTCAAATGTGCTGATCATATGACGTCTGTTGTCCTCAATGTTTCTGTTGGTGACCATCTCAAGGCAACTGTACATGACAGGCCTGCTGAGCAGGTCATAACCGACGAGATGCATGTAATGCGATTTTGGCAGCTGCTGGCATGCTGTGCACGTCATCAACTCTGGGTGCACTTGCGCCCGCCATTCCAGAGTGGCTTGCAAGCGCTTAGCAGCCTGTGCAAACGTGTTCAGTACAGATGAATGGTAGCAAAGGCTATAACTTTCATTGAAAGGACAGATCAGGTTCCAACTGTAAGCATTCTATGTAGCAACACGACTCACTGCTTTTAAGTCTCCTCCCGTTGCTTGAATGTACTGCCGAACCGTGCGATCATCACAATTGGTAACGTTGATCTGCTTCTGCACCGACTGAATGTCCGTTGGTGTGACAGAGTATCGCGCAAGATCAGCACATTGGGCAGTGATGTCAGGCGAAGGCATGGCGACCGAACGAAGCCTGACCGCTACAGCACGCAGGTACGAGAGTCGCGCAAGACAGGCTTGTCAATTCTCGATCAATTCAGCTTGCCCAAAAAAGCTGTTGCAAGAGCGGCTCATAGCGTTGCCGCGGCTAGAGACAACATGCATGCTTAGGACATGTCTTCAGAGTACCGAAATAACAGTGATGATGCGGGAAGTGTGCGATGAGGATCTTGTGAGCTAGGTCTCAGCTGAGGCCGCTGAGACCTCGCGATTCGGGATGAACGATGCTCTTTCAAAAGCCCGAAGCTTGCCGTAACGCCACCAAGAATGCTGTTCAGTTTGGCAATAATCGAGTGTATATAACTCAGCCCAGAATTCACAACTCCAGCAATGTGCAGCGCCAGCTCCCGTGTGTGCAATACAGTACCAACTCTGTAATGAAATCAGACCTGAGTGCGCGACACAAAGTTAGAAGCATGAGTTTCTGCCTGGGTACATCAACGTCCCGCAACACCTGTTCAGTGGCAAACTGTATAGGCTCGGTGCTGCAGGCCAACAGGTACAACTTATTACATCCCCCAGTTCTAGGCATGCTCGCTGCCCTCTTTGCGCCCGTGATCTCTGTTCTGTCGGATCAGTAAACTGACTGTCATACTTGGCAGGCGCTACAAGTCACCGAAAGGCCTGGTTCGACCGTCAGGGCTGTATCGACGATGCACAAGGTGCTGTGCGCAACAGGGTGGTCAAGGCCGCCAGTACGAGACTGAATTTTTCCGAAAGCTGTTTGGCACACCTCCACCTCCAAAACAGGATAGCGCTGGCGGTATGCTGCTTTAGTGCCCCTGTTGCAATGTGCGTCTGCTGTAGATGGCATGCATGGTAGCAACACATATGAACACAGTCCATATGCACAAGCATTTCACAACATGGTCTCTTGAATTATATGGTACACAAGACTACTGACATGTGCTGACAGAAGGGATATTTCATGCACTTGCCATTGCTTTGTCTGCAGTCACTTCCACGACATCCTTTTTGCATGCTCTCAGGTGGAGGGGGTGATGAGCCACCTGCAGATGGACAGATTGTGGAAGAAGCCTGATGAGGAGCAGGTATCATCTGGTAAAGCAAGTGATCTCCTGTGATCCTGGTGTGCTGCATCTGTTGCACCTAGCAGCTGCTGTATGCGTCTAGTCATGTTGAAGAGCAGACCTGTTCTGAGGTGGACATCAAGCAGTGCCAGGCTTACAACAACAGCCTGCCCAGTCAGGAATACTTCTGGGCAAGGTGTCCACCAACAGAGAGTGTGTGTGTGTCTTGTAGATACAGCGTGCCAAGCAGCAGGCACGTCAGCAGGCCCTGTTCAATTTCGTTACAGTCATTCTCTTTGTGGGAACCTTAGCAAGCCTCAGTACTTGGGAACCTTACTTCCTGTATCTTGGCCGTGTCTGGAGCTTTGTGCGTGTGGGCAACCAAGCACAAGCATACACAGAGTTGACATCTGAGGCCATTGCTTGGGGCTTGCTGTTGAACATGGGGTGGCCATGGAATCTGCTCATCTATCCCACCCACCTCACCCGCAAGGAGCTAACCAATGCCAGGAAGGAGCGCAGGTCGGGTCTCCTGCTGTTGTAGGCTGGCTGGCTGGCGTGTGCTTCTGTTTACATATCTGCTAGTGTGAGACAGCAGCCTTCAAGCCTTGCTGGCTCATGTTGTGTGTGTGCACATGGAGTCTAGAGCATGCTTTTTTAGGTGGGCTTGCTGGCTCAGAAAACATATGCTGAAGCATTGCAAGTAAGTACAATTGCGATGATCCCTGGAACAAACAGTTGTGATACCGCCAAGGTTTGCTTTGATTTACAGCTGTCGTGAACGCTTTTGCTACAAATCTTAGTTTACTTTGCATGCAGGGGTCCAATCTTCAAGAACATTGTGAGCAGTATCTACAATCCCTTTGCCAGGAGGAAGCGACCACCTCCAGTTGCTGCCTCACAGTAGCCACAGCACTGCAGCACAATGAATGCATAAGGTCTGATAACATAAAGCATAGAGCCAGATATTTCCCGCCTGTCCTGAATAGCTAGAGGTGCAAGAGTGCAAGCGCATAGTTGTGTCAATGAGCTCCACTTGAGATCAAGTGACTTTTTCAAAAGCCATATACAACATGCGCATCTATAGCTTCTTATCTGTCAAACTCTCTGCGACTGGTAGAATGAACGTGGTGTGATTCTACAGCTGAAGTTGTAGATTGAAAAGCTTTGCAGCAGTGAAGGTGAGAGTTGCTGCCTCCTATCATCCTTAGCAGCACTTTCGAACACGCTGGTATGTTGTTGATCGCACTTGTGTCTGTGCAGCAAATTCTCTTCTGCCTCATGAGAAGCTGTGATCAGCAGGGCGCTGAACTGCACTGTGCAGCAAGCATTGGCAGAACCTGATTGTCTGACAGGCTACCTGTTGCACCTTGCTGACATCATGCTAGACTGTTTCACTGTGTCTGCAACTGCACAAGATGATGAAACATAGAAGGACATACAAGCTTCCAGGGCGGTGCACCGGAATGTCATATAGGCTGGCCTATATCTTGACGCATTGAGCTGCCCCTGGATAGTCTGGTATTGTCAACTTGAACTTCTCCTGCACACAGCATAACACAGTGACACACAGATTTTGTGTACCGTATGCATGTACATGATCTTGTGATTTCTGTATTCTCTCAAGCTCGGAGCCATCAATATGCTCAAATGGCTGGAACAAAGTATTTGTCAGCAACAGATCATGATCATTGATCAAGTGATCGGTACACAGTTTGAGAGCTCACTGCAATCTGGGGTGGGATGAAGCGGCCGCCAATGTAATGGTGTTTGCCTTGGAAATGTTTTGCCCCCAGCTTGGGTGCGGTGAGTGAGACCAGCATCTCAGGCCTCAAGCCATCTCCTGCATAAATCATTGCCATGCTGAACACTCCAGTAGGACAGACACCCAGCAACCAGGCTGTCAAGACAGCTCTGTTAAAATCAGCTTCAGGTTTCCGCTAGTAACCACACCAACTTCTGTTTCAATAGCCTGGATACATGTTGCTTTAGCGCCACCTTTTGTGGTAAGCATGCAGTGTCTGTATGACACAAGCAGGTCTCAGTGACAAAGATCAGACCTGACTCATCACCATTCTCAACATGCCAGCCAGAGGGAGCATCTACTGCAACAATGGGAGGAGGGTTGCTGCTAGGTTTCATCATCTGCATCACAGCACAAACAACTCTCTAAATGTTCTGGTAAAAGCAGCCTCTCTGGGGAGCATTCAGGCAGGGTGTGCGGCAATTCATGTCAGGCCTGAGGGACCTGCCAATACTCAAGCTCATGAAGATATGCTGTCTCAGCTGCAATAAATGCATACACTGCGATTTGCCGTCCAAACTAATTCACCACACTCATCTGTTGCTGACTTCAACAGGACACAGCAGCTCCTGTGCAAGCAAGGGGAAACATCAACAAGCAATATCTGTGAGACCAGACCTCAATGATTTTGTCAAAGGGGGGTCGAGGTGCGCCCATAAAGCCAAAACCAAATATGGAGTCTACAACCACATCAAATTGTTCCCTCAGAGGCTTTGCCTGGATGTCATCTATGGATGGCATGGGAATATTTAAAGACTTCAGCTGAGTCACCAGTCCCTTGTACAAGGGCTTCTTAGTCTGCTTTGGATAAAATAACTGCAGACAAAAACAGAGTATGCTGAACTACATATGCAGACGGGTGCCTTTGCGCTGTGACCAGTCTGGGCAAGCAGCAACCTGAATGCCCTTGTACCCAAAATGGTACAAGTGCCTTGCTGCTACAAGGCCGTCTCCACCATTGTTTCCAGGACCGGCCACAATCAGGATGCGTGGAGACTTGGAGGGAGGATACTCAGCTAAGATTGAGGAAGCAACAGACAAACCCGCTAGCTCCATGAGCTGATCAATGCTGAATCCAAGTGGTCCCATCAGTTCTTCATCCACAGCTTTGGCCTGATCCTGTCCCCTGCATGACCAGCACAACCTCCTGGTGCACAAAGCCCGGTTGCATGCCTTGAGTCGATGAAGCTATGTCGGTCCAGAGGCTCAACGAGAGGCGCGCGAAAGCTGTCGCTTACAAATAGCTAATGGAAGAAGACATGACTGAACCTCGAGACGAATAGTCAGAGCGCACTCGAGTTGCTAGTGAGACTGCGACAGCTTTGTGCTTGTACAGCAGGGGCGACAGTTGCTTGGCAGACACTGCAAATTTTTGCAAGTATGACTGAGGGAGGGACCGGAGCAATCTGTGCGTGATCATCAGCACTGCATCACAAACACTGCAGCTCGCTGACCTCAATGAATGTCGGAAGTATTGTCATCGGCATGTTTAGCTGCATGACTAATCCACGGCATCAGCTGTTGCTACAGATTTGAACTGCGATGCATACATCACGGCTACCGCGCGCTTGCAGCCTGCACCAAAAGCGCTTGTTGGCCCCGCGGCTGCGAGGAGGCTGTCGGACCCTGGTGACTAGCTAGCTTTGCTTGTGGCAATTGTTTAAGTCACATCATAACCTGCTGCCAGGAAGCATTTACATGTGCCTATCGGAACGTATGAACTTGAGATCGTATAGACTTGAGATGAAAGTCTAGAAAATGCATAGAATGGCAGAACTTGGCAAGATACCAGAAAAGTTTTGGCCTGCACAGAGACACTAGAGAGAATTACATGCCTTAGCCAGCTAACAAGTCTGATCACATTAGGATATATGATATATGTTGTGTTCAGAAACTGTTTCTGGCAGCGCTGCTAAAATATCTGATGATGATAATGATAGAAAGCTGCTTATTCAAACCTGGAAATTCACCCAAGTGTTGACATTACGTATATATATGCCTTACGTATATATATATATTTTTATACTAGTAATAAAAGCTTTTTTGGACGCATTACGCACACACTTACATGCCTATACATGCCTATGAGCATAAGCTGACTAAACACAGAGGAAACCCTATGGTCAGTTAGGCATATATGTATGTGATCACTTCATGATCAAGCACTAGTGTTGTCACCGCCTCAATGCAAAATGTTCAATGTTCATTGTCTGGACCCGGAGGCCAAAAAGACACGCAACTCGTACCTGCTTATGAAATGAACCCTGAAGCGTATCAAACCCAGTGTTGTGCCGCAGGTCCGCAGTCCGCAGTACCCGCAGTCCGCAGTACGCGCGGCGCAGTACGCGGCCCCGTTCTGCGGGTACTGCGGTTGAATATTTTGTGGTATTTATTCATTTGAAATATTTCATTAAGTTATTATTTGATACTACCGTACTCGTATTAATGATCCTCGCGTACTAATGTTCCTCGCGCTCCGCCAGAATAAAATTTAATCGAATAGATCCTCATTGCATTATTTCTTATTTTTAATGCACCTCGGACAGCTGGCGAATTGTTTTAATGGACTTTAATGATGATATCATCGATCGATCAAGCAGTCTTACAAGTCCAAAACGATATATCACTGCAACTATCACAGTCTTGCTACAACAACAGCATAGAGTCCCAAGGCAGGCCCAATTACCTCAGCAGTTTCATACAACCTGAAGCAACAATCATGTGCGGCAGCCTCCAAAAAAAGACCAAAGATGTATTGAGAAAATATTGGAATAATTTTAAGAAACATCGGAAGACGATAATAATTAATGTAATGCTTTTATGTCGGCTCGGCCTCAGAATAATTAATTTCGAGAAACATTAATACGAGTACGGTATACTTGCTGATTTATGAGTATTTCCCTCTCAAACAAATCAGAAATAAAATATTTGGGGAAAAAACTTTCTTTGCTGAATTGCAATGCCCGCAATGAAAGACGTCGTATGGCACCACTCTGAGTTTCAACAACACAGTGTAACTCACCGCATCACACTGCGGTACTGCGGCGTACTGCGTATACTGCACGCAGTGCCGCAGATGTCGTCGAGCGTACTGCGGCACAACACTGATTCAAACCAGATGCCTTGCCGTGCTGCGGCTGTTATAAGTGCTGCACTTAAAGTGCGTGACTCATGTGCATGACCATTTAGTCATGGCATATCACAGCTGTTCATCTCGGCGTTTTGGGCAGAGACAGCAGACCGGACTTGTACACCATCAAAGGTCTACAGGTTGGGAACAGCTTCAGCGGTTGCGCGATAATCAAATTTTGAACACGCCAAATCCAGTGCACGAAGTGCCGTAGGCCAGCATGCACAACCAGTTGACCGGCTTGCTGAGGATCGATGTGCCGGTGATCGGCGGACCCATGGCGAAAGCCTCGGAGGCAGACCTCTGTGCAGCTGTGGCTAAAGCAGGCGGCTTAGGTCTCATCGGAGCAGGGTATATGGACCCAGCAAAGCTGACACAAGTCTATCAGGCATCACTTCAGCAACTAGAAGGCAATGACGAAGTCCATCGTGCTGTGGGTGTTGGGTTGCTCAATTACTCATGTTCTCAGGTGTGTGCACAATAAGTATCTGTACACAACTGCAGTCTGCTGCTGCTCTGGCAACAAGTGCAGGCAAGCAGCATACACCTGCTACAGGAGCTTCTGCAAGCAGCCATTGATCTCAAACCACGTGCAATATGGTTGAGTTTTGGTGATTGGGACTCACTGGCTATGCCAATCAAGAAGGCGGGCATTATGATAATCTGCCAAGTACAACATCTAGAGCAAGTGGAGCCTGCCCTAAAGGCTGGCGCAGATGTCATTGTAGGCCAGGTGCTGCCCCAAGCTTCATCAAGTTGCAGCCATTCTTGGTTTGTATTCTGTAAACCAAATGCAACAGCCAAGTGTCAGCTCGGCCTGCAAGCTGGACATCACCATTTTTTTTGTTTTTGTGACAACCGCATCAACGCCAACCACTTTGTACCTCAATCTACAACATTGGCAACATTGCCCCTTGCCATGATCTGTATGAACCTGAGCATTTGACGGTAACACTGCTGCAGAGCAGTGAGTCTGGAGGTCATGGGGCAAGCCCAGCTTCCTTGCTCTCCTTCATACCTGAGCTTGTGGACCATGTAGAGAAGCTGTGTCAGAAGCTGAGCATCCAGCCCACAGTGCCTGTTGTTGCAGCTGGTGGTATCACAGATGCCAGGCAGGTTGAACTTTGTCTTTGCCAAAATCAAGGTGGTGGCCCTCATGAACTGTTCATGGAGACTGCATCCACAGGCAGAGTTGCCTTGACATTCTGAATAAACCATATGTTGATATGTAAATCAAGTGCTTTGTCCACAACATACTGACATGACATTTCAACATTGCCCAAGGTCTGGCTGTGACACAGTGTGCTCTACAAACCCAATATGTGCTCATTTTGCCTTTCCAACAGTATTCACTGCTTCTGCGTAAGAGGTCAAGGTTCCATCATTCCCACAAATACTGTGTTGTCCTGCTGATAATGTACTTCTGTCATCCATGCAGATGGCGGCCTCTTTTGCCCTTGGTGCAGCAGGAATCGTGCTGGGCACAAGGCTGAATGCAACCTATGAGTCTGTATACCCTGAAGCCAAAAAGCAGGCGTTGGTGAAGGCAGGCTCTAGCGCATCAAGCCAACCATCTACCATCCGCACCACCTTGTATGATGAGTTGAGTGGGGTGGCATGGCCCCCTGCAGTGGATGGCAACTGCCTAAGAAACGAACTCACAGCACAATACAGCAGTCAGACACCTTTGCAGGTAACGCAATGGCACACCTTGATCCGGACGCCAGTTGAATGCAGTGCAATGCACTGCATTAAATTGGCATAAAGAAGGCCTAAAATGACGCACAACCTTTGTCAGCAACATATGCATCACTCAAGCCTTCATCGAGCAGGAACACTACAAGTGCTCAGGTCCATACATGCATGAGACCATGGTGCTTTGACTGTGCAATGTTGCTATGCTTGTTGCAAATACACTGCTGTTGTGCATGTCTGATACTTTTTACTGGATTGTAGGATGCTGTCAAACAGCATGTGAAGGAAGAGCATGACAAGGCTACAGCAGATAACACCGTGGACAAGCTGGTCGTTTGGTCTGGGTCCAGTGTGGGGCTCATTACAAGCATTGAGCATGCAGAAGATATTGTTAACAACCTGGTCAGGGATACAAAACTAATTCTACAACAGAATGCACAATTTGCACGACCAAAAGTACTTGGGCAGTCCAGCTGACATGTGAGCTTCAGATCTTGATCCTGACATGTGATGCTAGCGTTTGTAGCAAACTACAGAGTCCAAAGCAGAATGATCTTGTTGTGTTTCTATGGGCAATCAGTGGCAGACTGTATGAGGATAAACCTGCATGCTCTGGGCATATCGCACTACTGCACTAACCTGAAGCAATACACTCAGTAAGAACAGTCGGGACAGCACATATACTTCAAAACCTTGTGTATGCAGCGTTGTTAATGCCTCCTATTTTCTGTAAGAGCAGGCCTGTTTGGCTGGCGTGCAGCTGTCTTGCTGCCTGCTGATGCTTGCTGCTCACTCCTGCATAGCAACGCTTTTGTATCAAAACTGATCATTGTTTACTTTGCCTTGGCCAGTTGTATTGAGCAGCATAAATGCTGCTTGATACTACCGGTGCATATTGTAATTCAACCCGTAGAAGTGCAAGCACTACAAAACGCAAACAACGCTGTCAATCAAAGATGGTATGCTGACCTTTTTTCTGGCACAGTTCTTGTCACAGCTGAAACCCCATCCACAAACTTAGTGCGATAGATGACATTGGCGTTGTTGAACATGCCTTCCTTCAAGGAGACAACAATGAACTGAGAGTAGGGGAAGTGGGTTTTGATCATGCGCCCAATGTTCTGAGTGTGACTCAGATCCAACGCAGCGTCAACCTGCAGGAGCAGCCATCATGCTTTTTCTCTTCCAGAGCATCTAGCGTACATAACAGCTTCTTTATCGTCATCAACAAACGTGGCGATGTCAAAACGTCGGCTGACAGCATGTGGAGCTATGTGCCAGGGGCTTCTTGACCTGACTCAAAGAGTGCAATGTACCAAGTGAAGGCAGACCTATGATGCTGGTGTTGTTGCAGAGTACAGAGCAATGGAGCTGTTTATGCACAAATGCGAAACACAAGCTGTGACACAGAACCAAAAATGCAACCATCAGACACTGGAGACAAAGAGGCTGGGAGCAGGGAGCGAGCACATACCTCATCTAGGATGTAGATGGGAGCAGGCTTGAACAGCAGCATAGCCAGGATGAGGGACAGAGCTAGGAGGGAGCGCTGCCCCCCACTCAGCTCACTCAGGCTCTGCTTCCAGACATCCCCAAATCCCACCTGCGCAACGGCTGCACGTGTTTTGAACCCATCAGTTAAACCTCTGCATGTAGGCGGGAAGGACTTGTGACCTTTTTTACGCGACGCAAGATACCGTCTAAAGACATACAACAGCACGACCTGGCAGCGTCACAGCAACTGCTAAGCACATAGGAGACATGTAAGACCTTTCTAAGCTTTGATGCAGTGCAGGGTGACACGATGCTCTCATACTGATTGCTTTGGCTCATAAAATGGGACATACCTTGACTTCCAGGCCAGCAAGGAAGGTTTGGCCCTCGGGAGGCTCCAGCTTAGCCATGGTGCCAGGGAGCAGGCTGGTGAAGATGGACCCAAAGTCCTGGTTCACCTTTACCCAGCTGGCATGAAGCGCCTCCCTCTTCTTCTCATCCAGCTCTCCTATCACCTGCACCCACATTCAAATCTGCTGATGTTTATCCATATGCAAGCAGCACTGACATCTTGCCTGCATCTTGATTGCAGTCAACAAGTGCAACCACAGCATACTGATCGTCTGTAATAGTAGGTCATCAAAAGCCCTGAAGGGGGGACCTATGTGCACAGCTGTCATTTCTGGCAAAAGTTTGGCAGACGGTACCTTTTCAATCTTGTCCTTGTCCATATGGAGGATCTGTTTCTTTTGAGACAGCTCAGCATACTCAGCATCTGCCTTCTCAAACATTGTCAGCACCTGCAAAGTAGGCCACATATTCTCTGATTGCATATCTCTGACAGTACAATTGGAGGTGTTATCATGAGAACTCTCAAATCTGCCCCCTCAGCAGCATATTCCCACTGCTAATTGTCAGCACAGCAGGGTCTTGAAAAGCAGTGGGTGACAGACATGTGTGCCTCATTTGGCTCCATGACACAACGGACTGTTTGGCTTCCTCTGAATACTGTAAACAAAGGCTGTTGCTGTGTTAACAGCTGGTGGAAGCAGTTGATGCAGGCTGCTGAAGCCATACCTTGCGGTTGACCTTGTTTGCAAGGCGCTGCAGGGACTGGTTCGCAGCCTCATACTCTTCAAAGGCTGCTTGCACATCCTGGGCCTCAAAGTCATAGTCTGACCCTGGCTTGCCAAAGAAGTCCTTCTCTGTGGCAATCCATGGGAACTCCTGCACCCCATGCACCACCACATTTTGAAAGTGCTTTACCTCCAGTGATGATGCGTGTTATCTGTTAACAGCGACATGCATAGGATGCGTCTCCAAGTGAACAAACACCACAAAAGACAAGAATGGTCACAGTGAGTATTGTTGCTGCAGGCGAGAGGACGGCATGCTTGGCTAAGCAGCTTCAAGCCTCACCTTCTGAAGGCGCTTGCAATGGTCCTCTGCCTCTGCAATGTCCTTTTGCATCTTCCCCAACCTACATGTACACGTGCCAGATCCTCTTCATGTCGGTACATGGCATTGCTTCAGGTTGCTTACAAACCTGTAAGTGTGCTTGCCTTTTGCTGTCAGCTTTGGAGGCACAAGCAGGCAGCTGAGATTGTGCAGATAACGCTGCTGATTCACAACAGCCCTGGCTGCACAGCCCTGGCAGAGCACGTCCTACTACACAGCCAGACTGTTGTCCTGCCAAGCTAATCAGTCTTCAGTCTATGCCATGTGCATGCGTGCTGGCCAAACAGCATACTTGTGTTGCAGCTTCTTCTTGTCCACAGCCAGATCTGTGACCTGCTGAACCAGGGCAGCCTTGTCAGCAGCCAGAGCGCTGATCTCCCGGTCACACTCCTTCAGCCTCTGCCGCAGCTCCTCCAAGCGTGCTGCTGCTGCATCGTACTCCAATTTGGCAGCCGCCACAGCCTGTCCCAGCTTGGCAACCTCTGCCTCCAGTACTGTAATACACAGTAAGACAAGTAAGCTCCGGGATTGGTGCCGTTCTGCATGCTGCTGCATGGGTGCTGCACCATGCCAAAATGTGTGGGTTTGACCGTGTGAAGTAAGTTAGCTTGTGCACGAATGCCACAAACTGGTGAGGATGGTGTCTCACCATGCAAGGCTTTCTGGGCTGCCTGTAGCTGCTCTGTGAGAGACTGGCGTTCTGTGGCAGCAGCCTCAGATTCCGCCGCTGCCTGCGTCAGCTTCTGTGCAGCATCCTTGGCAGCCTTCTTGCTGGCTTCCAGGCTGGTCTTGGCAGCTTTCTGCTTGGCCTGTGCAGCCTTGGTACGCTGCTCCTGCTGGGAGCCAAAGTTGGCAATGTCTGCGGCCAGCTCCTGTCACAGCAGTGATCAATTGTTGAGCAGCCCATACTCCATGAGCATACGCAGCATACTGCTGTGTCAACGCATAATGGCGCATTGCAAGCAGCATACTTCGCCCCATATCAATGGCAGCAGGTACCACAAGCAGTGTCTGACCAACAAACATACATGCTTTGTCTGTGCAGCCATGTATGCTTTGACAGAGCACCAGGCAGTTATGCTGTCCACATTGCACTCCTGCGCGACAGGTGTGTATGCAGCGTTCAAAGCTATATACATGAGCCTCCCAAAAGCGGCCTACTAGCTTCAGATGCATGTGCAGGAGCCAATCATGTGGCCAACCAGCTTCAAGTTGCATGGCTGGGTGTTGCAAGATAGTGGGCAAGCAGCTGACCTTGGCAGCTGTGACCATATCTGCTTTCTTCTGCTGAGCGGCGTGAGCAGCCTGCTTGGCCTGCTCCAGCTCCTTCTGTGTAGCAGCCATGGCATCAGCCATCTGGGCAGACTCACTGCTGGAGATGCGCTGCTGCAGCAGGCTCAGGCTGTGCTGCTTCACCTCCAGCTCTTGTTTCAGCCTGTCATTGGCAGCAGGCAGCTAATGTGCTGGTAATCATGATACATGCAACGCACAAGACTATGCCACAGGGACATCTCCTGGCCTTGGCTGCAACAGTGTAAGGCTCCCTTACTGCGTTGCCCGCAAGAATCTAATCGAATCAAACTTCTCTGCACTGTTGGCAACAGCAACATTGTGTGCACAGATCATTGGCTATAATTGCAGGGTTGACTGCTCAGCATTTGTTTGGGCATGGTATGGTAATTCATTGTGCAACATGACAAGGCAGGCATCTTCTGTTCACAACAGCAACTGCATTGAGATTGGCAGTACATGATTGAATTGGGTCCTACGACACACGTGCATGAAAAGTTGACCAAAGCTCAGTCAGCTTCCGCTTGTTGTGCAGTACCTGTTGTGTGAGGCAGTGGCAGCAGCCATACTCTGCAATGCAGCCTGGGCCTTCTGCAGAGCAGTGGAGTGGTCAGCCAGCTGCTGCTCTGCCTCTGCCAGGGCATGCAGCCGAGTCAGAATGGAGGCGGTGCTGTTGCGCGACCCACCTGCAAATCACACAAGCTTCAGACTGTTATGGGCAGCACCACCAACATCAACTCTGTTCATAGCAAAGCTGTGACCAGGCATTCTGCAGGTTGCTGCTGTTGCTGCTGCTGCAGAAAATAAACTGTCCTGGCAGTCAGCATTGATGTGCTTGTGCACCTGTTGTATGTGGAGCGGCTTGCACTTTCTGCAGGGTCAGGAGTGTTACGCAGTAGATGTCACAAGAAGGCAGTCAAGCTGTACCTGTGAGCAGGCCTCCAGGGTTGAAGTCATCGCCTTCCAAAGTGATGCAGCGAGTACGCACCTCCTTGTGGAAGGCCAAAGCCTTGGCTGTGCTTGAGTCCTGCAATATGCATTGTGCAACATGTCATGCCAGCAGACTGGACCAACCTGTCACCCCGTAGAGAATACAGAAACAGTATTCTCAAACAGTATATGTTGATTTCAGCATTCTCTTGATGCAGCATACAATGTCAACTATGTCTAGTTCTGGAGCTGAGTGAGCCATTGGGATATGAGCGCTGACTGGTGTATCCTTTGCAATTCTAGCGTCCTGGTGCAATGAGATGGCAGCCTGGATGGCATCTCTAGTTCCTTGAAAGCAACATAAGCTGGAGATCTGTTATGAGTGCTTTCAGGAAGCTGTTCAAACATCTTGCACATCAGCTGTTAGCAGGGATGAGACCCTGCGTCTGAGGACGAGGTATCAGCCAGGCTTTGCGCAAGGCTTGATGCTTACCTTGCAAACAAACGCGTTGCCAAAGACATACTGCATTGCAGCAGTCAGATCCTGGTCATAGCCCACCAGCTCAAGAGCTAGCTGAGCACTGCCATTGCTGACGCGCTGTGCAGCAGCTGTGACAGTCGCTGCAGCCACATGAGGCTTCACCTGCCACATGCATCATAAGATCGTTACAAAACATGGTGGACTTATAAGTCGGTCATCCATTTTCTTGCCTGCTCAACATTTTCCATTCAGAAACGCAATGGCACCTGATGCTAATCTATCAATTCTGATGTCACAGCATACAGTCGCCTGACGGTAAATGCATGAGTAAGTTCCTTTTTTAGATGCATCTCATGTCCATCCACTGTAAGCACACAAGTCAGGTTTGTGCACACCTTGTTCAATGGAATGATGGTGACACGATTGCGCAGCTGACCATTGCTGAGAAGCGCCTTGGCAGTCATATCAGAATCGACCACGACCTGCAAGCCAGGAACCCCAAAACTTGTACACCTGCACGTGTGGAGGCAGCGCAGCAATTTGCACATCTTGCACTCAGCTACATGACTCTAGTACAATCAGAGCTGGCCAACAGAAGGTCTGACTGCCAGAGTGCCCAGGCATGCAGAGCAGCCCATGCCATGTACCCTTTGGCTTTTGCAACAGGTCTTGCTGCCAGTATGTACGTGCAATTGTGCATCACTCCCTGGCTGTGCAGACATCCCAGAACTGCTGTGGATGATTTCAGCCTGGATTTGGCACTGCTCTGTTGCCAAAAAAAGCAAGGCAGACCACAGAGGCTGGAGCTTGCATTGAAGAGTGTGCTTGAAGGTGCAGCAGTGCCCACCTGGTACAGCTTGCCACCGGCCGCCACTTCTAGGGCAGTGGTGGTGGCAGGGTCCTGCAGGTGCACCAGCTTGGCCACCACCCCCTTCACCTTACCCCGGTTGAACCCCCTCTCTGGATCCCGGTACTGAAAGTTCACACCTGCAACACAGAAATTTGAAATATTGGCACAGATCAACTATCTCAACATGTTGATTTGAGGTATGTCATGCTGAAAAGCAGGTGCAGCGATGTGCAGGCACTGCCAAGCTTGTGTATCCGGGCAGATGTTTCAGGACATCTCCTGAGATTGCTCACATATGTGTGCAAGTCACACTGCAACTGACAAGAGTCTGTGCAGACAGTGCTCCCATAACCCATCACCAGAATCTGAGAAGTGTGACAGGCACTGACCCAAAAAACAGCGTATCAAGCTTTTCATCATCCAGCACAGCTACCTGCCTTGTTTGCAGTTTCAAAGGAAGATGTGCATGGAGATGTGTACACTCATCCAGAACAGATGGGCAATCATACCTGCCAGATGTGATGCAAGGTCATCCACCGTCTCCCTACAGCGCTGAACATGCACCTTCTCTTCAGCAACTACGGCTTCCAACTGCTGTGCTGCCTCTGCGTCATACATCACAGCATCCAGCCTGCAGGACAATGAAGAAACTGTTGAGTGCAGCCTTGCAAAGCAAACTTCCTCAGCGTCATGGGTGCCTCGCTTAGCGCTCATGTGAGCATTTTGGTGTCTCCTGTTGTATGTGTTTGCCTGCCAGCTGGCAGACAGCAGCATGGGACTTTGTGAAGCACTGACTTCAACTCAAGATGTCATCCCTCACTTGTCTCAGATGGCCATTCTGAGTGCAAACTTGTTGCGACGACAAATGACATTGTACCATTGTGCAGATCAAGAGGCAAGACTCATAGCAAGAGCCAGCAATCCCTGTAGCTTATACATTCCCGGCATATGGGTTGCAGAGTGACATTTTGCTGAAGCAAATAGAAGAGGAGTCCAGAGTCCAGCGCAGGATGCACCTGCTGCTGCAGGCTTGCACTGCCGCCTCTTCCTTGGTCAGGTCTCTCTGCAGCCTAACTGCTTCTTTCTCCAGAGACTGAAGGCCCTTCTGCTGCTCTGCCAGCTGTTTCTGCAGATGCTTGCTGCGCATATCTGCCTGCTTGGCGTCAGCCTCTGCAGAAGTCTGCATCCAGGCTTGTGTCAGAGAAGCTCACATGCAGCATTTGACCACTATTCTGTGGAAGGGTAGCTTTGTAAGTCAGCTGTGCCAGAGAAACATAGCATGACAAATGCTACAGCAAGCCTTGAACAAGCGGTTGCAGCGCTTTGTGAGGAATGCATCAGTGTGACCACTGATGAGCTTGTCAAGTGTGTTCAGTGGCTGGCATGATGTGCAGAGCACCTGTGCATTTTGGGCATCTGCAAGGCGCTCTTGGAGACTCCTGTTGGACTCATCCCTTCCATCGCCAGCCTGAGCACCGGCCAGCTCTCTTTCAGCAGCCTCCACTGCCACAGCTGCTTGCTGGCAGACAGCCTGGGCCTGGTCACTGTCAGCCTGCGCTGCAGCTAGGCGTGCCTCCATTCCTTCCTGGGCTAGCTCCTCAATGGATGCTTCAATCTGCATTCCAACACAGCTAGTGCTGGTGACAGCTTCTCATGATTGGGACCATCTTGAGCGTACCAACTTTCATTTGCCCATGGACGCTATGTGCATATGTGGTTGCAACAGACGGATATGCCGTGGGTGACGGAGAGGGGGGTGGGGGGGCACAGGTAGCCTTTGTGCCACTGATATGCAAACATGCCTGTTCCTTCAACATATGCAGTATTGCCCCTTGATGCCTCATGCGTCTAGCCTGCTGACCAAGCTGAGCATGGTGATGATGCAGTAATGTGCAGGCAGGCTGATGCAGCTGGCTAGCAGCTGTCTTGGTACCCTGCAAGTGTCTGCAAGACCCTGTAGATTGCAAACAGGTATGGGCCGCACAGGGTGTTGCTCAGAGGCATGCCTGCTGGCAGGCAGCTTGGTCAGCTTCCAGGTTCTCCTTCTTGTTGGTCCAGGCGGTGGTGTCCTGGACCAGGCGCTTGCTCAGCTTGTCTGCTGCGTCGGCCAGCTCCTTGACCTCGCCTCCACTCTGCAGCTCCTTCTCCGTCTGCATGCATGAACAGCCTTAGCCAATATGCATTGTTGAAGGCACAATAGAAGGATATGCTGTGACATACAGCTTCTACGTCACTCTGCACCTGTTGTAAACTGACAGGACAGTGTCTGCAGTGTAGCTGATGGTTTTTTGCTGCATTGGGGCTTGACTGTGCTGTTACCGCTTGCAGTTGATAGCAGGAGAATGGCAGGTCAGTACAGCTTGCCTGTAACGTCCTCATGTCTGCATCCCTGTTCTTCATGTCTTCCTCTAAACATGCATGTGCCTCATTACCTTCCTCAAGCTTGGCCTTCACTGATTCAATCTCCCCTTGCCCATTGTCTCTCAACCTGTCGATGTGCAGTGTATTGTCGTGTCACACTAAATCATGCTATGCCTCTCACGAGCAAAAGAAATCGTGATTGTTGTCTAGAGCTGTTCAGGTAACAAATGTCTGTGCTGAAGTTAAAACTCTGTCCAATGTGTAGCATGCTGCATATAAGCAGTGACTCAAGCCAAGTGTCATGTTGGTGGACCAGCAAGCTGCAGCCACCATGGTTGTAATGGTTGAAGCAGCTTTGATGTGGCTTGTTTCTATCACACAAGTGCAAGGATGTGCTGCTGACCATACCGCTGGGCTTCCTGGTATCGGTAAGCTGCACAGAAGCGTTTGAGATGTCCTAGCTTGGCGTCTGCCGCCTGCCACTCCATGTACTGCCCTTTCTCTTTACGCAGCTTCTCCAGCGCAGGCAGGATGTCCTCGTGCAGCACCTGCAGCGGACTCATGCACAACTGGCTGATGCATACTGAAAATGCTGTCATTGGTGCAGCGCTCAGACAGATCCTTGTGACAAGCCGCAAACACTGTGTCTGCATTGCATAGACATTGCGCACCTGGCCCAAGCTTGCTGCACATACAGGCTGGTCTATGCCACAAGCATGCTGGACATTTGGTGATGACCTGCCAATACCTTGTTGATTTCTTCAACCTTGACTTGTTTCTTGTCCAGTGTGCGCAGAGCTGCCTCCTTCTTGCTCTCGTACATGCGCGTCCCAGCAGCCTCTTCCAGCATGCCCAGAATCTCAGGTGGTTTCATGTTGAGCACCTGACGCAGCACAAGTCAGTGGACAACTGGCAGATGCAGATGCAATGCATGTGGGAGCAGCGTGACGGGACAGCCTAGCGATCTCACCTTTGTGATCCTGCCTTGCATGATCAAGAAGTGAGGGTTGTTGACATTCAGCTGCACAGAGTGGAAGAGGTTCTGCACTCGACTGCAAATGCACAACAGATGTCTGATGACTACTGCTAGCTTGGAGCTGTCACCAGGTGTCCCCCTGGTGAGCATCCTTGAGAGCACTACTGTCTAGCCTCACCTAGGTTGGGCGTTGTGCCCATTGATCAAATACTTGTTCCTGCCACCAATTACCAGCTGCATGACACCATGCGGTTGGACACACAGCCAGGTTTGGTGAGTCTGAGTGTGTAAATTGTACAGACTAGCTTAAAGCTGAGTGACCCGCAGCACCTGCCGCGTCACAGTAATCTTGTCATCATGATCAAACCCAACAGGACTGTTCTGCTTGTCCTCATTGTTGAAAACTATCGACACTGTTGCTTTTGTAATGCCAGCTTGGCCTTGCTTGTAGACCAGCTCTTGCAAGCTGCTTGCCCTCACCTACAGCGTAACAAGCAAAGTTGCAGGGGTCTGGAATGACAACAACTTGGGCTCATGATGTTAGGGTCATGCTTTGCAAACCTGCTGTAAGTTTGTGATGCCCAGCACAAAGCAAATGGAGTCCAAAATGTTGGATTTGCCACTGCCGTTCAGTCCCGTGATTGCGTTAAAGTATCGATCAAAGTTGGGTACAGTAACCCTCTGAGCGTACGACTTGAATCCATCAATTGTCACCTCCTCTATATACATTTTGCAATGTGTGGACTATCTATCTCAGCTGTGCACCGGAGTTTGCGGCAGTACGCATGCCGCGCTGATCACTTCTGCTTGTCACTACATATTCGATCGTGACAAGTCAAGGACTGCTCAAAGCACGACATGATGCAGCAACATCTGAGCTGACCCTTCAAACGTCGCATGCGCCAGCGATGTGCCAACGCAGATCAAAGCTGTTGCTAGCCAAATCATGAATTTGGGCACACGAAATCTCTTCGTTTTTGAAAGCCCAACAGCAAAGCTGGTCAACTATTCTTGTCGGTGTGGCAGCGTTTCACAGCTGTTTGGACGGTTGTACAAGCGGGTGCTGACAGACCCTTGTAAACCGCACAGCACATGTGACACGACCAGCCACACAATCGACGTGCGCTCACCCACTTGTTAGCCAGATCCGTATTTGCTCTTCCCACGGCAGCGTTGCTGCCTGGGAGAAGTGCTAGAAAGTGTTGTAATGAATGGGGAAGAGTCTGGTACCGAGACATATGAGGAGAGTGACTACAGCAGCGGCAGTGACAATGACATGCCAGGCGAATCTGGCAGCAGTCCTGAGCGCAGTCAAGAACGACGTGTGCCGAAACTCGCCCTTGGAGGCACAAGTCTGACAGGACCTGCCAAGTCTCAACGGTTTGCAGTACCTCCGCTTGGCTTGAGCTCATCTGCAGCAACAGCAGAAGAATCATCAGCAAGTCAGCAACCAGCCTCACACCAGTCACCTGATACAGTGTCCCCGCAAGCAGATCAGATGCTAGCACGGAAAAGCTCTAATTCAACAGCAGAAGTACCTGCTCAGCCAGCTGATGCTGTAGACAGGCATGACAGCGGACGGTATATGAGCAGGGCAAACAGTCAAAGAAGACCAGGCCGACAGCTGACAGCACCACAATTCACCGTTCAGCTTGCTTCTGAGGCATTTGTTATTCATCCTGATGCTTTGGATCAGCCACAGTATCATCATCTGTCGCAATTGGAAGCAGCCAAGCAGATTTGCGCAACACGGCTGGGATTGAGAGGGGAGGCTCTGACATTTTACGAGCTTCGCGAAGTACAGTCTGTGACAGAGCGCTCAGCAAGCAGCTCACAGTTGGCAGTAGCTGTTCAGGGATCAAGTACGCTTGTTGCGGGATGGCCACTGCAACACACTGGATGAATCTGTCAACCTAACACTGCTGTTTTCTGCAGTGTTTTCACTGACAGCTTACGAAGAGATGTTGAACAAAAGCAAGCAAGACAGGGCTGAGGCTCAGCAAAGTAAGCAGCAGACGCCATCTTGTAAGAACCACTTGCATGCATCTGACTAGCTCCCTCCTGTGCATGTTGAGGTCAACTTAAAATGTTTGCTGAGCTGAGCTTACAAAGTTAAACCAGATCCCAAAAACCTTCTGGTGGCAAAGGGTACTCATACATGTTCCTCTTTCAGATGTTTGTGTCAAGCACAAAAGCTATGTTATTGAAACGCACTTGAGAACTGCAGGTGCCGCTGCTCTGACAAGCTTGAAAGGGCTGGTTGAAGAGCAAAATCAGGAAGTGTCCAAGTGTAGCATGCGGATTGGGGAGCTGGTGGGGCCCCTCAAGTGCTCTTTTGTACAGTACAGAAGGATATGCATTTTGCAAAGATGCTGTTGTACTGCCACATTGCAATTTTGCAGCGCCATCCTCAAGCATGCCTCTGCCAGGTCCATATATACATTTTCAAGACCACAGTGCTGCATCGCCATGAGTCACCACAGCTCACAGACAAACTGTGTGTTGTGCTCACAAACATGAAAGACAGGTACTTTGTAAGTGTCAGGAGCAGTTCTGGATCCCCCGCGGCTAAATGCTGAGGCATCTTGATGCACTGCATCTGCAGGAAAGAGAATTGAGAGGGAAGGAAGAGTACTGCAACAGGCTGCAGAGGGAGCTTGCAATTCAGAGGTTATGCTCTGCTGAAGCAAGTCAATATGCCCTCTGTCTTGCATGACTGTTGTGAATAGTTCTGCAATTAGTTGGACAGTGCATCTCAGCAAATACATGCATCAGAAGACAGTTTGTATACCAAGCTCAGTACAACAGCTGTTAGCAACAGAGAAATACATTGCCGATTTCACCTTGCTACACACCTGCCATTTGTATCGTCCAGGTACATATACAAGACGTACAGTCTGAAAATTGGCATTGCAGAACAACTTTTGGCTGTTGGTGTACATACAGAACCTATTAAAACACGCATGACACAAGTCTGTTTGATGTTCAGGGATCAGCTGCAGCGGTCAGACACACGCCATCTGGAGGGTCAGAAGTCGCTGCAAGCACTGAAGGCAGAGTTTGACAATTTGTCCACAATTGTTCCCAGACGCTCTTCGCTGGCATCCTCCTCCTCTCCCCTTGGCTCTGGTAATCATGCACAAGGTCTGCGCTGCTGTATGCTGCTGCTGCATTGCTTCAGCTTCCACCTGCACTGCTTCATGTTACATTTGCAGGGATGCAGCTTCACTTCATCCTATGTTGACACATCTGTTGTCGGCCTGCATGCTGCAATGATGTGCAGCAGCACTAGGCACATGCTGCGCTGATGCGTACTCCTGGTTCTGTGATAGCAAGCAGCTGCAATTAAGAACTTTGGCCACATGAGCAATAACAGTCAGGATGCAACATGTATACACAATGGCACTGCTCAAGCAACTTTTCCTCTGCGATGGTCTACAGCAATGCTGACTAGGCTCTCTGGCTGCCCTGCTTCATTAGCCCTCACTGCCACACTCTCACTTCACTTCATACTGTGACCGCCAATAAATTTGGGTACTGTCATGCTAGCTGGGAATGCAGCGTGTCTTTGGTGACACCTGTGAGCTGGTCAGAGATAAATTTGCTGGTTATATTTGCTTACGTTTACACTGTCAGCCATGTGATCAATGTCCTGGTGCCCTGCAGGGTTGATCAATGTCAGGCTGAGCCATGATATGCGATCAAGCTCATCCCTGTCTGCAAGTGAAGGCACCACTCAGAGACTAGTTGATGTACTGGAGAAGTAAGTCACTGAGCCTGCACACTGC
>JAABUP010003604.1_pt1 | contig 27119 bp, 42 predicted proteins | sample 5559201 | NCBI WGS metagenome assembly JAABUP01 (sample SAMN10711887, study PRJNA513373) | rock metagenome | isolation source: Antarctica rocks | place: Antarctica | reverse complement strand
TTGATGAGGTGGTTGATGGGGTGGTTGATGAGGTAGGTCGTTTAGAGCCTCTGAATTCTATTTCGGTTCCAAATCAATCTAAATAGGCATCAAAGGTTGCAACAGCGACGGGGAGAATCAAGCCCGACCCACTGGTATCTTGCAATATTTCCCTGTCCGAGAGGTCGGCGGCGAAAAGGGATATATAAAACAACGCGGCAGGAACCCCAATCCCGACTGCCGAAATTGCAGGAGGGTGAGGTACACTAGAGGCGAATGCCGTTTGTAAGCCGCGCCCTGGTTGAGGGGGGCGCTCTACTGAGGTAACTCCCTCACACTTGGTACGAGGTAGAAGATCTTGGGTATTACGACCCATCGAGACTTTTCCACGCCCGGTGCGGTTTGCAGTCTCCTAGCGCGGGTGGCTGCAAATGCAAAAACATCAATTTCTCACAAAAATACTTCACTTTAAGGCCTCGAGCTTTACGGTTGTAGTAACAACAAGAAAGCCCTTTTTTAAAAGAAGCGTGAGCATAGTCAAGTGAACGCCAAATCCAATTTCAATATCTACAGTAACTTGACCTACGCCTATACTCCAACACAAACATTGAACCCCGTCTCCAGCATCGTACAATCCGCCTTTACAGCCGGGTTCCACTTCTTGAAATCAGTAACATCAATGCTATATTTCTTTGCAATCTCGGGACACCCATCTCCCTTCCCCACCATGTGCCACTTCTTGCATTGCGTCACCACGCCTTTTTGGACGGGTGTGGGTGTTGCACCAACCCCATCAGTTTTCGAAGGTGAGCCTGCTACCGGTGTTGCGGTAACTTTTGTTGGAGTGGTGTTCACGTCCGTAGTAGGTAGGCTTGGTGTTGGAGCTGTTGAATTGGTATCATCGGAGCTGGGAGGATCGTTGTTGGCGCTGCCCTTGGAGCCATTGCCTTCTCTGACGCAATACCGAACACCTTTCTTTAGGACGCAGTCGGAAGGTTTATCCTTAATGTACGATAGCGAGGGGTTCAGTTTAGTAAAGTCTTCCACTTTCACTGCGGGCGCAACCCTCAGCCATGTTCTGTCTGCAGTGACAAGGGTGGACTGAGACTACTTACTGCCATAGAAATACGCCAGAGAGTTGCAGGTGTTCGCGTTCGTGGAGTCGGAGTCGGAAGGGACGTACTGGTCGTACTGTGCACAGGTTCGACTCGTGCCGGATGCTACGGCGAGGATGACTGGCGCTGTAGGATTGGCGCTTGCAGATGCATCGTTTGAAGATGGGAATGCCCAGAAAGAGGCTGTGGGACCATTCTTTACGTGTTTTCTTGTTTTGTAAGGCCTAGAGCCAATTAGCTACCTGCAAGTAAGGATTCTTTGCAGAGAGTGACGTACTGTACGGTTGAATAGTTGCTCGATGTACCATCGGCGTATGACGCGACCTGGGCGATAGAGCTGCCGCCTGGCACACTGGGAGCGAGGAGTTAGCTGAAAACTAATATTTGAAGAGTCGCCTTCATTCTACCTGATACAGATATAGGATTTTTCAAGCTGCTCAAGATTGCTGCAGCCCCTGTTGATGTTCGGATTCCACGACATTAATTGTGTTTGACTGAATTTGTAGTTGTTTGCATGGACGATACTGAAGCAAGAATCTCCGTTCTTGACCTGGTAGATTGCGCACGTGTTTGGTAGACAGAGTTTGCCTTGCTTTGGAAAGTTGGAACAGTAGCCTGCCAAGCCATTCTCATATAACAGAGAAAAGGTAGACACATTGTTGCTTTTGCTGATTGCAAAGCAATCGTCCCCTTTCTCAACGGCGGCCTCGTTTTGGCATGTCTTCATAGCATTCGAAGTTGATGATCTGGTATTACTGGATAAGTTGTACGATGCAGACACGTTGGAAATAGCTGGCTGGCCGCCCTTGGTTCCGATTGAATACGGTATCGGTTTCGAGATAGGATAATTAGACAATTTGCAGCTGCGGCAGTTCATCAGCCAAAAGTTTCGGTCTGAGATAGGCATCGATTGACTTACGTTGTCGTTATTGACGTGAATTCTTCAACGAGCTCCACATCATACCCCAGTGGTGAGCTCAACTCCACCTGCATAGTCTCTACTAAACATATTGCGCAATCTGGCCCGGAGTCTCGGCCTTTACTTTGACTTCGGGCCAGCTGAGGTGCACAGAAAGATTTGGTCTTTCTAGATGTATATCAGTCTTGGTGTTTCACTATGTAAGTAGCTGTACTTACGGGTCTCTTTTGCATGTAATATTGTAGCTGAGGAGCAATTGATCCGCCCCAAATGTCGCTGGATACGGAAGCCCGCCAGCGGTTATGACATCTGATGGAGAACAAGCGGCCTTTTGTTGATTACGGAACTTTTGTAGCGATGTAAGACACTGCGTTGTACATATACTTTCTAGGTCCTCATCGCTTCCAAGAAACCCAGAGAATGCGATTTCCGCTAGCTTAGCATCGCACTGGACGGATGTATTGAAAGACGCGCTGGACACAGACGTCAGTGAATGTACTGATATCAGTGAGTGACGAGACCTTTTGTAACATGGAAGAGAGGTCAAGATGTAATCACCCGCTGCCAAACTCCCTCTCAAGATGTTGGTAGTGGGACGCAAGTTGATGTAATGATACTTCTCCCGCAAACACTTCGAAAAGTCTCGTAAGGCTGTGAAAATGCTGATATTGGATCTTTCATAACTCACCTGCAATGCGGAGACAAGCTATCTGGAATTTCTAGACCGGGAGCTTGAGATGCTTGGTTCGATATTGCGTTGCCGCCACAAAAGCTTTGAGCGAGTGTGCCCGACACGAGAGCTAAGAAAGAAAGTATCTGTCGAAGTTTGTGAGCCAGATGTAGCTGTGAAGGGAGCGAGGCGCTGGTGACTTACATGATACATCGTAAAATACAGTAAATTAGTGATTTGTTAGGAAATGAATTGGTATAGAGATAGCGACAGACTAATCTACGAAGAAAGAGTGTGCGCAAATATACGATTCATAAAGAGAGTGATAAGATGACTTCCCAGCCCTCATGGGCACAGCTCGCCCGCAATCTATCAAGGACTTCACGATGGCCTGATGAGCGACCAACCAGAACGCTGAGATTTACATTTGATTGCAAGTTGCAACTATTGGACAGAAGACATGCGCCTCATCCTGTACCTGAGCTTGAAACACGCACAGCGAAGGGTCTAGAATAGAACAAAGGTCTTGGCATTACCTTAGTCTAACTTGAAACTGCCAAGCATCGGCGCCTCACGCACACGCCACGCTGTGGATGAAACGTTTCAATTTTGGCCTTCTTCCTCTATCGAATCATCAATCTCTTATTTTGGCTCAATAATTGTGGCCTCCGTGCCCAAGATCTGGCTGAAAGATTACAATTGGATTCCTAAGAGGCAGTATATCATGGAGTCTTTCCCTCCAACGGCGATCGGCAGGGTACGCGCCCATAATTGGACGCGATGGATTCTCGTCAATCTTGACATGCAGACCATCGAATCCTCCAGGATTCGGATGAAACAGATCCTGCATGACTGCCGTAGATCCTCGAACGCACATCAGCCTCATCCTACGGCGGCGGCAAGACCATGGGTCCGTCCTCCTGAATGCATGATCCTACTCGGTTGAGCGTGAGCGGCGCGGTGTGCAGACATAGAATGAGATCTCTGCTACGTTTGATTGTCCCAGCTCACTAGCATTAGCTATTCATATACGTCTTTGCCTGCTGCATTCTTTTCTTTCAGTATTGCGTGATTGACCATCATGTCTCCCTCTAACCCCGAGAAGCAGAGGCGTCCAACGTCACTCCTCGCATTTGTCTTCTTATCGCTCATTTGTGCTGTATTCTACGGTCGCTACCATCACGCTGATGCGCCCCAAAATACAGCTTCGAACGAAGATATCATTCATGAAGTCGACGTTCTAGATCCTTTTGATACTTATGCCAATGTATCACATCTTGTGGCTCGCGATGACTATAGTTGCACGGAGGACCAGCCTTGCAAGACGAAAGCCTGCTGCGGTGGCTTCTTTGGAGGGAAAAAAGGAACCTGCGGCTTTGGTAGGGCCTATTCACTTCCCCAAATCATCTCCACATGCTGACTGTATTTGTCCCCAGGTCCAAACTTCTGCGGTAGGGATTGTGCGTCGAACTGTAAAGCCAAGTCCGAGTGTGGAGCCAACGCAGACCCGCCTGGAAAAACGTGTCCCCTTAATGTATGTTTTCTGTACCCTTTGGGCCACTCGTTGCTGAATAGACCGTCAGGTATGCTGCAGCGAGTTTGGCTTCTGTGGTACTGCAACGGACTTTTGCGGTAAGGGCTGCCAGAGCAATTGTGGGAAAGTCAAGGTTCCCGCTGGCAAGGCGGAGGGTGGCGTCTTGAAGAAGGTCATTGGGTATTACGAAGCATGGTAAGTCAGGGAGTGGGCTAGGGACAGCTCAATACCAGACTAAAGGAACTTTGCAGGAGCGCTCGTTGGACATGCCATACTTTTCCACCGGCAGCATTACCAGTTGATGGACTTACCCATGTATGTAGAACACCATTTTTAATTCTCTGTTGGGTATCGTTAGCTAACGAAAACAGATCAACTTCGCTTTCGCTGGTATTGATCCTAGTAGCTTCAAAATCACGACTATGGATCCAAAGACCCCAGAGTCGCTCTTCATGGAAACTGCGGACGTCCGTACCCTCAAGTCAGGTAATCTAGATCTTCAGGTTTTTGCTTCTATTGGAGGCTGGACCTTCTCAGACAACAATACCAAGACGCAACCGGTATTTGGCAACATCGCGAAGGACGAAGGTAATCGTCAGAAGTTTGCGAATAACGTTGTTTCTTTCATGAAAGAGTATGGCTTCGACGGCGTTGATATTGACTGGGAGTATCCTGGCGCGCCTGACCGTGGCGGACATAAGGACGATACCAAGAACTATGTTGCACTCATGAAGACCATGAAGGACACATTCGATAAAGAGGCGAAAGGAAAGTACGGGCTCACTTTCACCGTGCCGACTTCATATTGGTATCTGCGATGGTTTGACTTGCCTGGCATGCTGAAGCACGCTGATTGGGTCAATGTAATGAGCTATGACTTGCACGGTACGACCACCTTTGCTCCAAATTTTTCGCATGTACCGTTCAGAGCTAATGTTTGAAATTAGGAGCATGGGATAAAGACAATCCAATCGGAAGTATCGTCCAGGGACACACAAACCTCACAGAGATTAAACTAGCAGTGGAGCTTTTATGGCGAAACGATGTTCCACCAAAACAAGTTGTATTGGGTTTCGGTTTCTATGGCCGCGCATTTCAGCTCGAAAATGTCGGCTGCTCGGAGGTAGGCTGCAATTTCAAAGACGCAGCTTCACCTGGTCCTTGCACAAATGGGGCCGGTACATTGGGATACTTTGGTAGGCCGGCTAATCCCTTTGCAAAATTTCGTCCACTCATGCAATTGGATTGCCAGAAATTCAGGACATCATAAAGGATCAAAAGCCAAATATTATTCATGATAAGGAGGCAGCTGTCAATTACTTCACCTACACGCACAAAGACGCCAAGAGGAAACGATCGGACGACGGCAATGAACATGATAAGAGGGCTGATGACAAGGATCAGTGGGTGAGCTTTGATGACAAGACGACGATGAAGCAAAAGGTCGACTGGGCAAACGACCTCGGGTAAGTTACGCTTTATCAAATACCACTCTAGCTATCAGGCTAATGTTAAGAAGGCTCGGCGGATCCATGGTATGGTCGGTGGATCAAGACGACGACAACTTCTCCGCGCTTGAAGGTCTTACCGGGCACAGACTCGATGATTTCAACGATGAACTGAAGAAGTCACAAGTCACAGACACTGGACATTGGTCATCCCTCAATGGGCAAAAATGTAAACTTTCGGATTGTGGTAAAGGTGACACAAAATGCGATCCTGGCTTTGCAATAGCACCGGGTGGGTCAAAAATCAAGGACAATTGTGGTGGAGCTGGGGATAGGATCGTGTGCTGCCCAGTTGATTCTATGCCTACTACTTGTGTAAGTGAAATCGCTCCTTGTACAACGATGCTGATAGTAAGCAGCAATGGCGTGGCGGTGAGACCGGCCGATCGTGCCATGGTCAATGCCACACGGGCGAGAGTACCCTGTTTCACTCACGACATGCTACGGTCGACTGTCTCAGACCAGGCTTCCAAGCTTTCTGCTGTGAGGCGACAAGTTTCACAGCCTTGATTGCTGCCTGTAAATGGACAGGATGCCAGTATACGTCAGTCGGAGTACCCAATAAGGATAAGAGCAACACTACGTGCGGGTCAGATACCACCAAGGTTGCCTCGAAGTTCGACTTTACGAGTAGGGATGCCTCTGTTGACTGGTAATTGAATCATCGTTGACATCTAATAGATTGCGCACTGTCAAGCCACATTGGTCAAAAAAAAGACTACAACAAGGATCTGTGTTGTCCCAAAGATTCGGCCTTTGAGAACTGCCACTGGGTTGGCAAAGGTACTTGTGACGACAATGAATGTTCAGCGTGAGTTGTAATTGACGGAATTATATTACGCCGGATATTGACAGTGGACGATAGCACTGATGTACAAGTTGACCGAGATGCATTTGGCCAGGGTAGCCGCTGTGCTGGTGGCGCGAACAATAGGGAGAAATCGCTTTGCTGTGAGTTTAGAAGCGACGTTCCGATACTAAATGCTTGTTAACATTATGATTATAGGCAATACCCCTAAGAATTTGAACCCTTTCCTACCCGCCTCACTTGACAATCTATTCCCTACTACGCCACCGTTGGGTACGTATTTTATCCCTGCAAAGAACTTTTCCTCATTTCTAATGCCCCTTCTTGCCATAGAAAATCACAAGGAAATGAATTTCTACGCATTTAAGGCGTCATGCATCAAATCATTCATCAATTTAAGCATCAATGCTAATCATCTGCATTCTAGAGGACTTCCCCAAGTACGATCTCTCAATCATTGGAGCGGGCTCCGTAGGTGGCGACGGTGACGCAAGCGGAACCGATGGAGATGCCAATCATAAAGCTTTTGGCTTCTTGGTTCTTGATGGCCCTAGCGGTGCCGTCCAGAGTCTACGGAAACGTGATGGATCGCATTGGCATATCGTCTCATGCAAGCCTTTGCAGGAATCTGGTGCAACTTTGCAAATCGTATGCATGAAAAACGATCTCGAATCTAATTGCCAAGACATCCATGAAGGTGGTGCTGAGGGGACTGTAGTAGCAATGCCTGAGCAATGTGGCCCAGGTGAGCAAAAAGAGCTACACACAAGGCTTTTTGGTGGCTTCCATATTAGCTCAGGAAGCGTACTAACTGAATACTAGGGTCTTATGCTGTTGTGCATTCCATCCAACCATCTCTATCTCAGGAACTACCAAACCATGTCAAAAGGGCTGCACCCCCAGAGTCCATTGTATACGACATCGAGCTGAGCTATGACTTCTCTCTTGTTAAACGTGACGCGGGCGACATCTTTATTCGTCTCGATTATTCGAACATGAACGGCTACTGGGAGAACGTAGTCCACGCAGACGCAATCAAAAAGCGATCACTCGATAAGCGTTTCTGGAGCAAGAATTTAAAAGACTGGAAGGCAATCATAAATGGCGAAAACTCCGAGCTCGGCTTACGGAACACCGGTGTTGCAACCCCCTCAATGCAAATTGACGACGTCAACGCGCTCCTCATCGGTGCTGGAAAGAATGACAAGTGCAAAAGTGACTCCGATGACGGGTTTCTCAGCGTCAAGGTTACAGGCAAAGTGGACATGAGAATGCGCTTCGGCTTCACTTTTGTGGGAACAATATCGCCTAATTTCCACCTGGAAGAAGCGTATGGCTTTTTTGATTCGGCTGTCGAGCACGATGGGACTCTCGAGTTCGACGGACGCGGGAAGCTGTCGATGCACGACGAAACCTTTAAACAGAAATCGATCCTCCCATCCCCATTGACAGCGTATGGATACAGTCACCCGGGCATTGTATCCTTGGGCCCTGAATTGGACATTCAAGCCACTGTCATTGGAGAAGGCGAAATTGATGGAAAATTCTCGGCAGAGTTCACTGCAGGGAATGGCGATACTTTCACCACCTATAATCAACCAAAAGAGCTTGGTGATATAACGGGCGGACCAGGGAATAACCTCCCTGAAGATGCTTTTAAAGGGTACGTTTGATGCGTTTTCGCTCGCTACAATTGCCCATTTGACGAGCACAGCTAACAAATACAGCGAGGTCACCACCAAAGTAACCACCAGCAAGCCATCTCGCAAAGCCAAACGAGCTGCGGGCGACAGCACTCCATTTGCAATGAGCCTATTCTATAAGTCGATGATGCGGATCGACCTCAATCAATATGGTCTAAAGCTTGATAACGCTAACATTACATTCAACCAGTACGTCGACAGTTATATACGGTTGCAAGGAGGAAGCAACGACGGAGAAGTCAAAGTGACTTCCAGCAACCAGGAAGCTGCATATGACTTTGACAGCACCGGAGAACTTCCCGGCTGGGGTCAACCCACAGATACTATCTTGATCGGCAAGAAGGGGACCGTGTACTCTCTTTACGACGACAGCAAGCCTCCCGCCAAACGTGATGCCCCCAACATAGATGGGACGCCCATATTCGATTCCAAGGATGCCGTTTCATGCAGTGCAGAAGAAGAGCTGAAATGTGTTCTCCTTAGCAAGCTAAGCGACTATGATTCGACTTTGAAGAATGACCCAGAGACGGTGAGTACATTTCCAAGCTCCGAATACCATTCCTGGGGCCATTTCCAGAGGCACAATACGTTGCTGCGGGAGTACTGAAAGCAATGTTCCGATTACTCCAGTGCTTTTGAGCATGATTGGAACCCAGTTAGATCACCCTGAATAGAAATGCTGACTCCGAAATCCAATTAGGGCAAACCTTACAGTGAAGACGAACCACCGGACAGAATGGTCAGAAGGGATGGTGGCGGAAGGGACTATACCGTCACAACAAATACGGGGACCTTCACTATGCGCTCACCAACCTACCCTGCCGGCAGAAATGGAGCAGTTTTGGAGGGGGTGAATCCTCAGGCCGGCCATTATGGTGCTGAGGATCCATTTGATTGTGAGGTCAGTATTTTCATTCTTTTGCCCCCTGCATGAGCACGCAATAAATGACCGGAAACAGAATACCGAAGTGACCGATAACTATCAGGGCACCGATACCGGGGCCCAGTACGTCACAGAGCACATTTTAGAACTGAATTACTTCCCGGCATTTATCCAATTCGCCATCACAGGACGGCAACAGTTACCAGACGGCACAATATACACCACCCCACATACCACAGTCGACGAGAACGTCCTCAATCCCCAAAGCGATTTTTGGCGGCCTTATCGCGACTGGGACAATGCACTCGGAGATCAGCACCCTGGTAGCCCCGTCGATCGTATATGGCAAGTTTTTGGGTCGCGAATAAATTCCCACAATTTGATCAATGCGGAGATGAATCTGAACTCGGTCAAAGCTCGCGTGTGGGCTGGTCAACAGCCCATGGCCGATCCAACCTGGAATGATAATGGGTTTAATCGCGCAGGGGACCAACCCGCGGACTTTCAGCGCGCGGAAGGGGCGCTCAGTTTTCTTAGAACTGTAAGTCTTGTACTCCTACATTCATAGATATGCAGACTCGAGCTTTCCATGGATATGTCACATCGCTGCCCGACCCTGTTCGAGCCTTTCATTCGCTAAAGAACACTTTTTCAGCATCTGGGGCAAGTCGGGATAGCTAAACCCAGCTTTTCAATTCTGGTGCTTCGTCTAACTCGGTACTATCAAACGTCATGAACATGGGGAGACTTCGAAACGCAAATGCTGATTATACCCTGCCACAGGTCGAGTCGGTCTTCTCCTACCTCAACTACCAAAATATCAACAACCACCTGGGCGACTCCACAACGGACATGCTGCACGAGCTAGAAACATTCTCCGATCGCTACAACGCCGTCCACCACACCAACATCGACCTCGGCACTTTGCACCGCGACTACTTGAATCACGTTCTTGTCCCACGCCTGGGTGGAGTCCGAGCGTGGCTCCGTCGGCGTTTGACACAGCTCCAGACGCTGTGGCAGAACCAAGGTCAGCAAACGCCCGGAAATGGGCTTATACAGACTCTTCTACGGTCTCTAAGGCAGCAATTGTTGGACGTCAATAATTTGAGGTTGAATTCCAATGGACTACCTGGGCCACCATAGAGGAGGTTTGGTGGGTTATGGCAAACGTTGGCCAAATGCGTGCTCGTTTTTCATTCTATGAATTTGATGGTAAAGCTAAGTTATATTCTAGCTTCTGAGAGCCGAAATCGGCCCACTATCTGGTATTGGAAAGAAGATATAGGTTTAGTTGCTTCGTTTGATGACTGTAAATGGGCCAATCGATACTTGAACTTCGAAGGCCCCCCAGAAAATATTAAACTACATTGCCACTGAAAGCCATTGATATGGAGAAAGACAAGCCCAAACCGCTCGCTTATATACCGTTGGGGTATCTTATGTAGTATCAGATCTTAGCTGTTTCAACTTGGCATCTGTATATGTCAGACACAATAATTAGTGACTTTGTTGAAGTCTTTTGAGAGTTGAGACGTTCACGCCCACCATAGGGCTGATGCTTGGCGAAGGATCTATGTGTTTCAACTTCGATCCTTCTGCACCTACTGTCGTATTATCAGTTATCACTACGGAGTACTCAGATGACAGATGTTCAACCCCCCCAACCCCTGCAGGCCGCGGCGTCCTGCCACAATACGCCGTACTCCGAATCGCATTGACACACCCTCCCGCTTCCCTCCGCTCTCTGCACCCCTCCAAGTTCATTATCCCTAAGCCCATCCACAATGGCTTCAAACAACGGAGACAGCAACGATGGCACGAAGCCCAAGATATCGATGAGATTCAACGAACAAGACAAATCATCTGATGTCTATGTTCAATCCCCTGATGACTCACGACCGCTCAAGGTGCCACGCACGGCAGAAGAGATTGAAAAATTCTTCCCATATCAGCCCCCCAAACCAAAAGCCCCAGAGCTACTACCGCTTGATCTGTTCAACAAAGCCATCGAGGACCCTGGCTCCCTCACTGAAACAGATAGGCTGGATATACTAGACTGGGTACCTGAAACCGAGGCGGATGAGCGATGTCGCAAGGCATGCGGTATGACCTGGCAAGAACTTATCACCACAGCTGTTGAAAAGCCAGAGAACCTTACATCTGACGATGTCTCGTTCATTGAGGTGGGCCGCTACACGACCTACAAGGTCAGCGGCGCAGAGCACAAGAGGGATTTTCTTATGCTGATGAGGCATCCAGAGGATGTAAGGAATCTTTGGTAAGAGAAGCCCTACAACGTACTCTTCCGAAGTCTTAGAGTCGCCTCAGCCCAACCCAAAGCTGACGAGTTCATGATGAGAAGGTTTGCCGCCGAGAAAGCCGTCATAGATCCTCGATACGCCACAGCCAAGGATAATGCTCTCAGGAAACAACGGCGCATCGACCGCGAGCGAGACGAGGCGCTTTCGCATCTGACCGAGGACGACAGGGACAATATCCAAACGTCGACATACATTCCGTGGATCGCTCAGCTGACGGCTTCCCCAAAACCACACTTTGGTCTCGTGTGTTTCAGAACCGCGTACGACGACGATGAGGCATGGAAAAAATACAAAGAGCATATTCTCCGAAACTCGCGGGTAGGATTTTTGGCATACCAAGGCACGGACCTCGTGAGTAAGAAGTGGAAGATAGATTTCATCGACGATGACAGAGAGAGGTTGGACGGTGCAAGTCTTGAGGACATGTGCAGGTCTGCACTCCCTCCATTCCACCATCATCAAATGGTCTACTGACTCGCTCAGATACTTAAACAATCCGCTTTCATCCTCTGTTACTTCCTCCATCTCCTCCGGCTTGCGCAGCGATGCATTCCTCTTCGCCGACGCGAGCACCATCTCTTACCTCAACCATCCGGCCAGTGATCCCACGAAAATAGGCTATACCCCTCCTCCGGGCGCTTCGCCGTACAGCACAGAACATCTCATACCAGGCTACGTCAACGTAGTCGACGCGTCCTATGACCCTGCAAAAACCTATGCCCACGACTTCAAAGGATTCCTCAAGGTGCATCCCGCGCACCTCGCAACGACTTTCTATCATAGACTCATAACACGAGGACAAGAGAAAGAACAGGGCTCGGAGCAGTGGTGGGGTTATAAGCAGGACTGGGAGACGATGTATATGCGTGCGCATGGGAGATTTGGTCGGAAGGGTGGTATCTATCCACCCCTGTGGACGGATAATAGGTGAAGGATGATGATGGTAGCACTGGATTTGAGGATTGATGCTGTAATGAAGATACGTGGAAGAAGCCTAGTATGCGCTTTCTTCACGACGGATGATGGCGTTTACTGCGTCAGACGAACGAGCGACGGCCGTAAAAAATCAAAGATACTCAATCATGATAAAAATGTCTTCATTGGTCCAATCAAGCTCCTCAGGAGCTTATCCATCTGTACTCGCCTTGCATGGAGCTATCTCAGTATGTTGATCCCGTGTAGTATGCCGTCTTCTGTCTTATTCAGGAGGATGGATATCCGTTCATAAATTGCATATCCGTAATCCACCCACAACCTTTGAATTGTCGTATTCTCCGTCAATCCAAAATGTGTTGAAACTCGCCTGGATCATTCTTCTTGCCACGATACTTGCATGCAGGATGGCTTTCTTGTAGCTATGTCTCGAAGACGTTCCTTGTGGTCTTCTGGCTCTTCAGCCGCTCTGGTAACAAACAAACTGCGTCCTAGGTGCACTTGCATGCTCCGAGCGAGCGTTGAAAAATATGCTGATTGCAATGCAAGCACAACATTATAACAGATTGAGAAAATCCGTGCAAGCGTACACTGACAGCAGACTTTCCCTTCTCCCATCACCTCCAACACCGCCATTATATCAAAACCCAGTCACAGTCTCCCTACGAATTCCAGTGCTGTCCTTGTACATATCGTAATCAAATCTGGTCGCATAAGTAGATGCAACAGTGACAGGCGTGCTTGGCTCCGATCTCGGCGGCTGCCTCGCACGATAATCATCTCCGCGCAGTCCTAGGGTAAGCGGCGAGACCTGCAGACCTTCCGAGATGGGTTTTGAAGAGAAAGTGTGGCTGGGACTTTCTCCCCAAGCTGACTCTTCTTGTTCAAGGACGTTGATGACCGCGCGGTGGCGACGCTAGTAGGGATTGATCTGGGATTTGATGAACGCGCAGCTTGGCTGGTTCGGGAATTGAGATCGGTGTTGGTGGTAGTTTCTTATTGAGATGGGATCGCGAGGAGTAATTTGATTTAATCTTCGGTGATCTGATGGGAGGCATGCGAACCTCCGCCGTTTCGAGGCCACTCCTTGAGCTCGTGACGGAATTGATTGGGTGGGTAGAGATGGTATGTCGTTCCTTCATTCTGAGATATTGTATCACCACTGAGTTGGGCGCGGAAGTTGATGTAAGCGCCTCCTCCGGGATTGGAGTCATAGATAGGGGGAGTTCGTTGATGTGCTCGTTCTGAAGCTCCAACTTCCCGTTGTCGACGAGTTCTCGATGGATGTTCCAGAGGCTGTTGTTGGGCATTTCTTGAGTTGGGATGTTAGAGAGAGGCGGAGGCTCAAATGCCTGCTCTGGAGGGCATCTTTCATTGTCCTTTCGCTTTGCACTGGAGCGCAGACATTTTCGAACGAAGGAAAGAAGCGTGAGTGCAAGGATGATAATCAACGTTACAGCGCCAATGCTTATTCCAATGATAGTCGTTTTGGCAATGTGATGGCCCTTGGTATTAACGACTGTGGAGTTCGAAGGTATTGCAATTATGTCAGCCTGAAGCCCGTCCTCATATCGACTTTGAGCGACAGAGAAATCCCCTTGGTCGTAATTCGTTATTAGGTATCTGGATAAGATTCAATTAGGAAGCCAATGCACTGATGTGTCTGAGGTACTCACGCCTCCTGTAAAAACGTCCGTCCGAGAGTAAATTGACTGTCGTTTGCCGCTCGTCTTGCCCGTGGACTGAATTCCACGCCTCTTGTTTATACGTATTCTTCACTCTACAATGATAATGCCGTCAGCGTGTACTGTGCCTTACAAAATTCTGTGGCCCAGAGCCAAAAATCTCGAAATTAGCCCCGACGGGTCTGCCAGGGCACCCTCGTTCCCTCTTGGGCGCCCCCGATTGCTAGATAGATAGGGAGATATCATAAGGCGGCGCTGGAGGCAGGCGGGAAGGACAATGGAGCGCCTGGCGTGAGGAAGCACTATCATTCAGGATACTACGCGGCATTCGTCATCAGCCCTGGCGGTAGCAATATTGAGGCTGTCATCGAGAACTACTCCGAGTGACGTCTGGGTACTTGAGACTTTATAGCTTGGTTAGAGACATGGTCCGATGCTTCTTGAAGATGAAGCAGCAGCCGTCTGAATAGGTAGCTACCCAATCGTTATGAAAGCTACCATTACCGATCAAACCCCTTAGAATGATGGTGCGTTTCAGGCGCTATGTAATGGTAAGCAGTGAGAAGTCCTCGTATCCATGCCACATATCTACTCAATCGTAGGCCCCTCAGGGCTGATAAACCGGCGGGAGACCATCGCGAAACGGGCGCGTTCTCACCTGCACACGTGACACAAGTGATCCGCAGTGTCCCACTAGACAATTTAATAGTTCTACTGATAATCTTCACCCCGGGTCACATTGAACCCCACTGCCTCGACCCTTTCAGCGTGATCGATTGATTCAGCTGCAAAGAAAAGTTGCACTGTTGCTTTATTATCATCGTTCGTGATTGTGTGAATTATCGCGTTCCTGAGGATTTCGGGTAGCTGCTGTGACTGCATGAAAGGGACTGTCACAATGGGTCCAGGTGCAGGTACAAATGGCATCTTTTCTGCGACATACAGCGGAGTAAGCAATCCCCTCTCTGAATGCTCTCCCGTCGCTGAGGGACGAGTGCTTACTATATTCTTTCAGGTGCCAGTGTTCGAGTTCAACATCGATGGAAATCATGTTATGCGTAGGCGCCACGATCATTACATCAATGCCACCCACATCCTGAAGGTCGCCGACTACGACAAACCAGCCAGAACGAGAATCCTTGAGAGAGAAGTCCAGAAAGGGAAGCATGAGAAGATCCAAGGAGGATACGGGAAATACCAAGGTTAGCAGGGGCTATGCTGACCAAGTCTTTGACGTTTGGCACTGAAATAGGATATTAGGTACCTGGGTACCCCTCAAAGATGGTAGACACCTTGCAGAGCGCAATGGTGTGTTGGACAAGCTTCGCCCTATATTTGACTACGTCCCTGGGGACGTCAGTCCACCCCAAGCACCAAAGCACACCACAAACTCAAACAAACCAAGAATTCCTAAGCCTGCGAATGTCAAGAAACTACCAAGTGTGTCTCTCTTACCTATGAAAGGGATACAGGCCAATGCTGATGAACAGAACCCATAGTGAATCCAGTTTACAGCCAGATGAGCGAGGACTACGAAAATATCAGCAACCAACTCCATGACGATGACTCCCTCGATAACTCTACCGTTGCTTCCGCATCTTTCATGGGCGACGACGATGCTTATGGAACAGGATTGATGCACTACGGTGGCCCACCCTCACGCAAACGCAAGCGGGGTCATGAGAGTGTTATCGATCAAGAGCACACGTTCTATGCTGATCAGCTTCTGGATTACTTCGTGCTTTCTGCTTCGGAAACACCATATGGTGTGGCTCCACCTAGGATACCCGATCAGTTCCAGATCGACCGACCCATCGACGACCAACATCATACCGCCCTCCATTGGGGAGCCGCCATGGGCGACCTCGACATTGTCGGGACCTTCCTTGACCGTGGAGCCAGTCCGTCCGTCCGTAACAAACGAGGGGAGACGCCTCTCGTCAGAGCTGTGCTGTTCACAAACAACTATGAGAAGGACACTATGCCTCAGCTTGTGCATCAGCTCCTTCACACCCTAAAATTGGTGGACAACCATGGTGCTACTGTTTTACACCATATTGCTATGACCACCAATAGTCTGGCTAAGAAGAAGTGTGCCCAGTACTACCTAAACGTTGTCCTCAACAAGTTAGCTGACTATGAATCAACCCACGATTTCCTCCATTTTATCAATCGCCAGGATCGCAACGGCGACACTGCATTACATATCGTTGCACGCCACAACGCTAAAAAGTGTGTTCGCGCTCTCCAGGGTCGCAGTGCTCGAGGAGACATATTCAACAGTGTCGATGAGACTGCAGATCTTATAATGCAGAAAACCCGCTCCCTCCATCATAATTTCATCTCTTCTTCTCCTGCTCCAGAAGCTAACGTGACTAATCGTGATGCCATTGTCATGGCATCAAAGCCCGATGGAGTGAACCATTATCACAGCCAATCTGCTCGATCTTTCAGTCAATCTTTCGGCTCAATGGCTCAGGACAAAGGTCTTCAAATGGCTTTGGCCTTTGAAAGCGAAGTAAAGGAGAAGGATGACGATCTTACAGAGAGCCAAGGCGTACTAACGCAAATCCAAAACCAACAGCATCAATTACGACAGGGGTATTTGAGACATCTGGCTGAAGACGCGGACGGATCCAATGACAACGAAGAGCAGATGCATCGCGAGCGGGAATGGAGACTCATCAAGGAAATCAGCAGCTTTTCCGAGCAAATTCAGCACCAAGACTTGCATCGTGTCGTCCGGGCCGAAGATAACAATGTACCGATGTCGATTCATGAAAAGAGCAACGGTATCGCTTCCGATGCGTCGGCGCTCGAGGGACAAGGTCGCGCGGCTCACGCTCTTGCAGCCCAGCAGAATAAACGAAAGAGACTGACTACTATGGTGGTGACTGCTCAAGGTGCAGCGGGAATGAGCGCGTACGGTGAGAAATTGAAGAAGCTGGTCTCCATCACTTGTGCGATGCCTGAAGATCAGGTGCTGGAATCGGCGCCGGAAATATTGGACATTCTGGAGCAGTCGAAGGGGGAGGGTGCGCGTGGAGTTGCGGTGGAGGGTTGAAGGTGATATGAGAGAAGTCTTTTACGCACGTTGTTGCTTACAGCTCTCGCATGTCAGATGGCCTCGTGGCTGTCTGGAGTGAGTTTCTGTGTCGATATGGAGGGATACCCTGTTGACGACATCCTGTCTCATCCAGTCTTGTAAGTATCTCAGTTGCACCATGCGTCACGTATGTGAAATGCATACACTCAAAATCATGCCCTAGCCCCGAACATCTGTTTATTGACATGCAGATATGAATAGCTCCTCGACGACGACTAGCTGCTCGACGACGACTAGCTGCTCGGCAGCGAGCTATGCATGAACTCACTCCTGAATGAATCCTCTCACAATCACCCTCTCTACACATCACCACCACACATACCCTCACCGCATCCATCATCGCAATCGCATCCCAATCCACCATGTCATCATCCCACCTCCCACCCAGCCCAGTAAAAGGCCACCGTCGCTCCCCCCACAAACCCGTCTCAAATTCCACTCCTCGCATCCTCCCTAACATCACTCCACCACGCTACAAGGTACCACTCCCATCCCACCACCTCACCCCCCATCACTACTAACACCGCGTCGCCGCAGCACCAGCTCCCCGTCTCCGCAACGATGCCCGCCATCTCAGAAACCGCGTCCGAGCCTATTAGCAATATCACCGCCCCTCACTCTACGCCCGCAACACCCACCCCAACCGCCATGAATCCCGCCGCGCCATCTCGCGTCATTGTCGATTTGATGAAGCCACCGGGAGCTGTCGACCTCGCTTTTCTTTTGGAGATGGCAAATTCCGCCCTGGAGGTCTGTCGCGAGGATTTGGAGGGGGCGAGGGTGAGGTTTGAGGGGGCGACAGCCCGGGTTGAGGGGGGTGGGGAGGGGGCGGTGGAGCGGTTTGAGGCCGCGAGGGGGGAGGTGGAGGGGGTGGAGAGGGAGATTGGAGTGTTGGGGGATGATGTGAGTGCCTGTTGTTTTTGGTGTTGGGGGGTTTTTGGCCGGTGGAGACTGACTTATAGGGGTAGATTTTGTGGTTGGAGGGGAGGATTAAGGTGACGGAGGAGGGAAAGGGGGTGGATGAGGGGGAGAAGGGGGTGGAGGGGAGCGGGGAGGGGGGTGAGGAGAGTGTTGGTGTAGCGTTGTGAGGGGGTTTTGGCCCCGTGTTTATATGGTGCTCCGGGTTCGAATCCCTTATTAATAAGAGAGTGCGGGCTATAAGCCCAAGGGAATGAGATTCGTACGGATTCTGACCCTTCTATTCAATCATTCGTGTTGTGCTTTTCCCATCATCATGCCCCATTTGCGGTCTCCAACTCACAAAAAGCCTTGAAAGTAGTAAACTCGTCCCCCCCACTCTCAACCACACACTCCGCCGTCGCGCCCACAAAAAACACGTACCCAGCCCTCATCTCCTCACTCTTGGGCCCCACACTAATACTCCCCTCCCCCTCCGTGCAGATGAAAATACTGGGCCCCTGAATCGCCTCAAAAGTAGCCTTTGCGCCCTTTTTCTTCAGCTCCGTGCGCACGACGCTGAATTCTTCGATGGGCGGGTCGTAGAGCGTGGCGGATGAGGAGGAGCTGTAAGCTGTGCTGTTGAGGGTTGCGTGGGGGTAGGGGACTGGGGACATTTTTTGGGAGGAGGGCGGGGCGTAGGTGTATGTTAGCATGGTGGTCAGGGTGGTGGTGTCTTGGTATTTGGGGGTGAAGCCGGCGCGGACGACGTTGTCGGATGAGGCCATGCATTCGATTATATCTGCTGTTTTTCATGCGTGGTCAGTAGGGGGGTTTTTTGGGGGGGGGGGGGGGAAGGGGGGGAAGGGGGGGAAGGGTACTTGCCGCCGCTGAGGTAGGCATGGATGTCGTCGGCTTTGAGAAACATCGCTTCGCCGACTGAGAGCAGGACGTAGTTGAGGAAGAAGAGCACGAAGAGCCCGATGTCGCCGGGGAATTGACTGTTGCAGCGGATCACTAGGTCTGCTAGCTCTTTGCCTGTGTTGGAGGGGCCGCCGCTGCCGGCAAAGGTGTCGCCTTCTTCTTTGGCGGAGGCGACGAGATCGGTAGCTGCGGCTGATATTGTTGATTTGTCGGTTTTCATCAGTGCGGAGAAGGCGGTTTGGAGGGCTTTTTTGTTGCCGGCTATGTCGGCTTCGGAGTCAGATGTCTCTTTTCCGGTTACGGCTGTTTCGAAGTCTTTGGCGGAAGACTCGCCGATGAGATTGCGGAGAGAGGGAACGGTGGAGAGGAAGTGGGAGATCTCATTCAAGGGGCGGAAACCGCAAAGACCGTCGAAGGGAGTAACGGCAATGGTCATTTCTGGTTTGTGGTTGTCATCAGGATAGTTTTTTGGATCTTTGGCGTGCAATTGTTCGGCCAGCTTCTTGTTGGGATGCGCTTGGATACTCAATGCCTTTCGAATGGAGAGCACTTTGAACAAGAATGGCAGTTTCTGGCCATAACGCTTGCTGATCTCTGGTGACATGAGGGCTTGATTGTCTTGCACCATGTCAAGCAGCGTTCTTTGGGTTTCTACATCCTTGGAGGGATTCGAGGGATGAGTGCCCATCCACAGTTCTGCATACGGTTTCTCTTCGATGTTGAGCTTGTTCGACGGAGTGGCGGCTGCATACTTGGCAGCTGCAGATTCATGGCCAACCTTCCCTACAAAATGGGTTAGACATTGGATGTTCTGTGGCTCGAAATTGCAATTGGTATACCCCAGTCATAGCTATTTACTCCTACAACTTATCAGCCAAGGTGTTCATCGTTACAAAGACGAAGCATACCGCATTGCAAGCGGATCAAAGGGACTTGCATTTCCTGTATCCAGATAACTTATCCAGAAAGCCTTCGAGCTACGATCTTGTCTCGCTGTCTGACTATTTCCTATTATTCAATGGCAATATTCCAATTCCTCATAGTCGCTGTGGTTGTGATATCTTGGCACTCTGGCATTCGGCCTAAAGTCATTAAACCCGAAGCCTATCTCCGTGTACCACCTGAACTTGTGTACAAAAACCAACGAAAGGACAATTTTTTCCTTCTTCACTCCTCTCATCATGGCGTCACGCAATCGGCCCAGGGGGGCGTTTGTGAAAGAGGACGCCAGTGATGCGCATGAGGAGAGGAACATGTGGAGCCAGATTGTCACGGACATCAAGAGGCTCAGAGCAACTCATGCGCGGGCCGCTGAGGTTGCGCGATTGCAGGTTGATTTGGAAGTCAAGATGGGGAAATGTAAGGATTGTGGAAGGTTTTGATGTGCTGCGTTTTGGTTACAAGTCGTTTGGTTTACATGTACCTCTCTTTCCTTCTGCACTCATCTCGCTATAAGTTGGTTTCGTCTTGTTTTGAACGCGTCATTATTGTCTCTCAACCCATCTCATCTCATCCCATCTACTTCGAAACCAAACGCAAGATCTGTGCCATCTGAGATCCCTCTCGGCACGTTCCTCACGAAATAAGAATCATATCTCTCAAAACATCATCAACTAACATCCCCTCCCCCCCAGCCCCCACCCTCAAAACCCTCGACGAACTCACCGCCCTCTACCGCGAAGCCATCAAACTCGCCGAAGAAGAAGAGAAAATCCTCAAAGAAGAACCAAACGACGTAATCAAAAACATCGAAATCCTCGCCGCCCTCCGCTCCGCCAGCGAAACCGAGCCCGCCCGCCCCGCCGCCCACGCCATCCCCAAACCCCGCAACCCGAAACGCCAGAAACTCGAAACAGACGGCGCCACTGACTCCCCTGCCGCTATAGCTGCTGCAGCATCCGCGCCTGTCATGTCGCCCAGTGTTGTTTTGCCGGCGGCGAGGATCAAGGGGTCGGGTTCAAGTGGGGGACAGGTGGTGAGGAGTGGGAGTGTGGGGACGCCGGGGAGAGAAGTGAAGCCGGAACCGGTTGTTAAGATTGAGGAGGGCTTGGAGGGGAGTAAGGGTCCTGCGGGGGAGAGGGCGGGGAGGTTTTATGTGGGGGCTGAGGTGGCGTATAAGCAGACAAGGCCGAGGGAGGATGGCAGTCAGTGGATTCAGTGTAATATTACGAATATTTCGGAGGTGGGGGGGAAGAAGCGGTATGTTCTCTCTTTCTTTCTTTTTGTGGGGGCAAATGATTTCAAGGTTTGGGGTGGCGAGGATTGGGATGGTTGTTAATATGTGCATGGCAGATACGAAGTCCAAGATCCCGAGCCGGATGAGAATGGTCAGCCAGGACAGGTGTATAAGACGTCAGCGACGGCATTGATAGCTATCCCACGACAAGGCGATATGCTCGTGGATTTCCAGGTTGGGAAGCAGGTTCTTGCGCGATATCCAGAGACTACGACGTTTTACCGAGCTTTTATTGCGGGGGGGAAGAAGGAGGTTTATAGGTTGAAGTTTGAGGATGATCAGGGGCAGGAGATGGAGGTTGGGAGGAGGTTCGTGCTTGATGTTAACACGAGGTAGTGGAGCTTTTCGGGGGGAAGGGGGAGCGAAGAGGGAGAGAGGCGGATCAGATGATTGATACCCTGGTGCATGGTTCGGAGGGGTTGGAGGTTGGATCTCTCCAGAGCAAGGCGGAAACGTATTATAGATGAACATTGCTGCATGACTGATCCTACAAGTAGGTCACTTGGGCCTTCGTTGCTGTTCGTATTGTAACGAGCCAGGGCTAGATGCTGTTCGTGGATGAGGGTAGTATTTCTAACACGACGCACCCGTGGACTCCTCACACATTGATCCGAGCGTCGCGTCTTCTCACTCCAATGATCTGCAAAGCGATGGCTAGGTTTATCGGATGAAGCCCAATTGTGGGTTGAGAAAGTCTGGAGCCCCCTTGTCCAAGCCAGGGGGTAAGCGTACATCATTTATTTGAGGCAGTCACAGAATAGTAAAACATTCCCGGCAGAAATGGAAGTCCACAACTTTGAAAATCTTTGCTGGCTATTGCTTCAATATCCTAGAGCATTGATATTTCGATTTCCTGGCCTCGCTTGAGATGAGAGAGAGCTGGTGGATTAAGGGTAAACGTCCTTGAGACGAAAGCTCCTTGAGAATATGGGACAGTCGTAGATCACGTATGAAATACCAGATAGAACAACATTTGCTGCTATGCTTCATTTCAGCCCTAGATGATAAGGTCTGCCACCTCTCACTTTGCCCTGTCCCCCAATAACTAACTGTCGAGACTGCTCTTTCACAAATTCCCCTACCCATCCTTCCTTCACATCCAATACCCCTAGTTCCTTGGCCTTCATTGGTGAGATAGAAGGCAGCTCGTCCGCCATCGCTGCACCTAGCCTAAGTACCGCAAAGCTGTCCAGTGTTTCGGTCCACGATGGATGTATACTAGCATACAAAGCGAGTATTATGAGCCCGAAAAGCTGCAGGGCGATCAGGACGCTTGTAATTATCATTGCAATCGGGAGGATATGGAAAACTTGAATAACCATGCCCGGACTCATGAAAACGTCGGCATCTTTATTCAAATTCAGCATTGCCTTATTACTTGAAAACATAGCCAGATCGAGGGCATATTTCACATTATCCAGCTTCCGGAAGTTGATCAGCCAAGTATAGAGATACTCTACTAACAGTCCAGGCACGTAATGGGATTGGCAATCCACCGAGGGTTGCTGTTGGTCCCAATTTATACCACTTTCCCGGGAGATTCCAGTAAATGGTTGACGGAGTTGCAGGCACAGCGCATCGTAGGATTCGGCGGATTCCCTGGCAGAAATGATTGTATGGAAGAAAGATCCTTTGCCGAAGATTGCAAGAATTGACGCTACGAGCGGGCCTGGACTAGCGACAGAATCGGAGGTGACAGAGTCGCTGTTTGCGTCGTAGTCGGGATACGACTCAAGCAATGGACCCGCTGACTGGTTGTTCCAATCGTTTGGCAACTCAAAATATCCCATTGTGGTAGTTGCTCGACAATGATGGGTGAAACCAGTCCTTGGATCCATCTCTGTGGGTGCTGACTGATTCAAACTAGGATACTGGAAATCCAGATAGAATTCCTCCATGATGTCTTGCCTATTGCCAGTGACCTCCCACGGCGATGTGGTGTTTCTCGGCGCACAAATGCGGACACTGAACGGTAGAGATTGGTATTTAGCCAGTTTAATCGCCGAATCATCAGCATTAGTGTAGGAAGCGTTGAAAGAAGCGTTCCCCAAGCAGGAAGTCGGAAATGCTTGTTGCGCAACGGTATCACAGAACAAAGATGAATTCAGGCGTAATACAAGTGCTTGAGTGTTAGAATTCGGTGAAACGACTTAATTTGGTTCTATGGGAGACGTGTCATATTTATGCTACATGCCAAGCATATAGGGCTGAGGCTGATTTCCAACACTCCCCTATTAGCAAAAGAACTGAATATGCTGGCCTAAATGGCCCAATTAGCCTAAAACCGTAGCTTCTTAATGGTGTAGCTCCTTATAGAATGGCTACCCTTGGTGTTACTCCCCTAGGGGTCGTATTACTCCCCTAAAACCGTGTTCCTTCTCGGAATGTCCTGCTTTAAAGCCTTGTCAAACCCGTAAAACCCCTCCGCACGAATCGCTCGTTATAGGTGAAAATCGGGAAGAGTGCTAGGACGTAATTAAATATCTTTATTTAAGACTTCTTAACGTAGCTTATTATAAGATAGTCGAGTGTAGTATCGAAGTCTAAATAACTACTCCGTAGAGACCCTATTTAGGGGCGATCGTAATAGCGTCCTACTCCGTAGAGACCCTTATAGGTAATCTATCTTAGTATCCTACTCCGTAGAGACCCTTCCTAGGGTAACCCTAATCCTAATCCTTTTCTTCCTAAAAACTAACTTAAATATATCTTCTTTCTAGCTACCCTAAATATAGTAAAAGACCCCCTTCTACCGGTTACGCTTTCGCTTCTCTCTATTTCCTAGCTCTTATAGTACTATTAGCCTTTCTAGGCCTTCCTCGTTTCTCTCGCCGGTGCGCTTTCGTTATCGACTGCGTTTCTAGTTATCGTAGTCGAACATCTCGTAGGAGGGAGGAATTTACGTATAGCGTGTCGAGAGGAGAACTATAGCGGTATTCTCCCTCGTAAAACCCTTCTTAGGTAAGAATACGACGTGATATCACGAAGGAAGCCGTCTCCGGGCGCAATAGATACGTTAAACCCGGGCTTATAACCTGTTAGAATTCGGTGAACGACTTAATTTGGTTCTATGGGAGACGTGTCATATTTATGCTACATGCCAAGCATATAGGGCTGAGGCTGATTTCCAACATTGAGTAACACCGACGTCTGTTCCCACTGGAAAAGAGGTAACAAAGGAAGAATGCCTGGTATTTTGGAGGGCTTCAAAGCTGGTCATGCTCTTATTACCATCACCATCAAACCATAGGTTAGGCTCTAAATCCGAAGGCTTTCCAACTATCACGGCTTCAGAAACAGCTTCTGTGAGAGCATCGGATGACATCGAAGAAATTCCTGCTGGATCGGCACTCTGGCCAACAGATACTTCATGCGGATATCTTGGCAACAGCTCCGACACTGATATAGTAAGGTGTATGGTGCCGACAAAAGTACCCTGGAGCGCGGGAATTAGCAGTGCTAATCTCCAACTTCTTAGTAGAGATTCGACTGATCAGAGACAGGAAACCTAACCTAGGGTGCAGACCAGCACAGAGATTGAAAGAGCTGGACTCCTCGTCCGACGGCCTTCAATAGGACGGACCAGATGACTCAGGATCCTTAAATCAGACCATCCCTTGTCCGCCAAAGCTAGTGTCTGCCTCATTGTCAAGCTTTGATGCCGATTGTGGGAGTGCATTTGGCAATAGACCGCCGCAAACTTCGCACACACAGAGGAAGAAATCGGAATGCTGACGGCACCCAAGAGAGACATAAGTGTCTTAGCTAATCTCCGAGCCCACTCATTGACTTCGTACTGTCGTTTGTTGTAAACTCCTTGGTGATCGTGATAAGTTGCGAAATTGATCGGCTTGTAGCACAGAACACAGGTGACGGTCCATGTAACAAGCATGACTACGCAATACGATGACGCAAGCCATAGACCACATCGATGCTTTCGCAGCACTTTCGTTATTGGAATGACCTGCCGAGGCTTCTTTTTCCTCACCTTCGGTTGGAAGAGTGGTGCAACACGATACAGCAAATTCCTGATCGACATGGAGTTCAATGATGCTATCAGCGAAGATAATAAAAATTGGGAGGGCCCATGCACTTACGCCAGATCCTAGGCTGAACGGAGAAGACGAGGTCGGTGCTCTATATCTTGTCCCCGTAGAGACTACACCAATATATACACACTAAAGGCTATTCGAGTGTCGTAAGAAATGGTCCAGTGGGCCATGACCTGCGACATCAAGTGTTGGAAGCATGATTGCATAGCCTTAAAGCTAGACGAGTTGGAGACTGCAGAAAATGGCGGCTGTACTCTGCATCAAGCCGCAGTCCGAACCTATCCTCTGTGTTTTGATACCCTAGAAGAGTCCTGTAGGCTGTAGCCGCGCGAGTCTTAGGCCACAGTTCCTCAGAGCCTACTGCCACGATCAATGATGGCTGCAATCGCTCAGACCATACCTCACTCATGACTCATCGGCGCCTCGTCAGTGGTTGTGTTACTGACATAGCAATGCATTGCCGGCAGGTGCATTTGGAAGGGCTCCGCCCATCGTTGGGCTGGCTGAGGAGGCTCATTCAGAGCTTGTTTGAACCAGCAGTTGTTAACCCAATCTAGAGGCAGTCAGAGCCCAAAACAATACATATATCGTTGCAGACAGTTAAGTCTCCACCCTCTCGCTAAAATCAAAATTGCAGGCGAAATGAAAATACATAGAAAATAACAATGGCCTATCTCTCGAAAACAATTTCTCCTGAGGCGCACAGCCTTCCTTTCCGACCTGCATACACCCTTGCAGTAGCCTAGTCTTGATCGGACGAAATGATGTCCCAGGCAGCCATAGAATCAAAAACCTAGGCGAATCAGCCTCGCAGCAAAGCAATATGACACCATGATCCCTTCGTGATGAAAACGATCTCCTCATACCGTTTAAATATTTTTAATGGCGTTAAGAGTGCCATGGCGATAGAACCCAAACTACGGGTAGCGAGCCGCCGGCATATACCAATCGAATCCTGAATCCTTCAATTCATATTCTTCTCAAATATAGAATATACTCATGCCATTGGATATAGACTTACAATCGTCCGCCCAATACCACTGAGAATCCACACTCTCAAGAGCCTCCCGGTAACAGCCAGGGGCAGAAACCAGGCGAACGTTATGACAAACAATACAACAGTGAAGAGAAAAGTCTCTGGAACCAGTCCAGTCCATCATACCATCGTAAATCACGTCAAATTCCCACTCCCCGTCCACAGCGCGCAATCCACCGGCGCATACGTCCCATTAACCTGCTGCGTCCCCGAACTCCCAAACAACGCCGCCGGCGCCCCATCATCCTCACAGAGATCGAAGTTCACATCCACAGCTATCTCTCTCTCACCATCAGCTTCCATTCCTCTCAAACACACAAAGGGGGCCATTCCAAAACCTCCCTCGGCAAAATGAAAACGTAGGACAACTCACACTTATCATAAGAACACAACGGATTCCCATCCGTCGGACACAGATTATTCACCTTCACAACAATACTATTCGTACCAGGGTGATCCGGGTTCAATTGGAAACACTGCCCGCAGGCGGGGCCGGCGCCGCCGCCGGGTCCGGTACCGAAGAGCGATTGCGAGACGGCGGCGTTGTAGCCCGGGTTGGAGTACCAGCCGCAGGCTACGATGCCGGCGCTGCTGCAGGGTCCGTATCTGGAGGGGGGAGGGTCAGCAGGGGTATTGGGAGGGAGAGAGGAGAGGGGACGGGAGAGGAGACGGACTGTGTGAAGGAGGCTTTCATGCCGCCGCCACCGCCAGAGCTATCACCGGAGGCAGGGGCCTCAGCCATTTTGCTAGCAGGATTTCCACCAGCATTTCCAGTAGGTGTACTGCCCGCAACACTACTACTAGACG
>JAABUP010003603.1_pt1 | contig 27120 bp, 31 predicted proteins | sample 5559201 | NCBI WGS metagenome assembly JAABUP01 (sample SAMN10711887, study PRJNA513373) | rock metagenome | isolation source: Antarctica rocks | place: Antarctica | reverse complement strand
AGTTTTGGGCAAAGGAAGAGTATGAGTACTGGCATGGTGATGTCAAGCAATGGAAGCCTGAGATGCCTCAGACCTGTGCTGTTAGAGGCGCACCAGCAAAGCAAGGGTAGGTCTTACAAGGCAGCAAGCCGTACTCACATGGCGCAAGCCGTATTCACATGGCTCACATGGCAGCAAGCTGTACTCACATGGCTCACATGGCAGCAAGCCGTACTCACATGGCTCACATGGCAGCAAGCTGTTCTTTGCCCTTCAAGTTGTGCCAGCTGCTGATAACACCAACAGCCATGGTTATTGCCATGCACCGTAATTGTGGCAAGCTAATACCATCTGCTGTGCATTGTGTGTCCTTGCTGAGTGACAGGTGCTTTGCAAGCTGTGCGCAGACATTGTCTTGTTTGTTTGACCGTGACTGCTTGTGTGCAGGTATGCCTGGCTGAATGGTACCCCCAGAACAGAGGTGGAGTGTGCTGCAACCCACTGCATATACCGCAACTTGTGGTAAGCATCAATCAGCAGAATGCTGAGTGTTCGCCGTCTTTTCATACATTTTTTGTGTTTTCCTAATCTATACTCATTTATTTTCTCCGCTGCCTATAAGTCGTGTGTCGTCTACAATGATGCAGGATTTTACTGACTAGGTTGCTACCATTTGTCAACTTGCCGTCAAAGTTGCTTACAAGCTCACAGGCACGATGCATGCACTTCAACAAGGTGTTCATCACAATATGCAACAATAGCAGCTGCACTTGCTGTAGACAAAACCTGAATGCTGCATCCTGGCACATGTAAAGCACAGCAGCTCAACTTTCCTGGACGGCATGATCGACAGCTTTGGTCTGGCTGACAAGCTACACCCACAACCTTTGCCACATGTGATAACAGTGGCTCATGCTGTAAACCTACACCTATACTTGAACAGGACCTAGTTTCCTTGTCTGTTGACTCCCCTCAGTCCTAAAGACAGGAAATGTAAGTTGATTGATTGTTGTGTAGGTACAACAATGGCCGCTTCTACCTTTTGGTAGACGGACCAGCTGCAGTGGCACCCTGGAAGATGACCAGGAACCAAGATCTGAATGTGGTGCATGTGGACGATGCCAATCATTGGGCAGCGCCTCTAGACGCAAAAGTGGTCTCGGGAGATACCCTCATCTTCGACTTTGTCTACTTCCTGCATCCGGTGAGTCGCCTGGCTCACAAAGGCATGTTGTAGTACGTGAACTGCCACTGTTCTGTCATTAATAATCAGCCTCTTGACAACATGGGATGTCGATAACATGCAGATACAGTCTGGTGGCCTGCACGCCATACGAGCAAAGTCATTAGTCGCAACATGACACTGCCAGAGCATCATCAACAGATGCATCCAGTGTCAAGCCCCTGGCTGGCCACTTGTCTGCAGCCAGCCGTGTCGTCATCAATGGCAAGTAGCATTGTCTGCTACTAAACACATATAGAGAGTTTCAGAGCTGGTACTGTGAATACATTGGATTTTGTATTGTTGTGTATCAAAGTCTCGAAATTTGCAAATCTGGCTGCCCTGCAGACCGCCATTGGGCACTGGTCAGAGATGATGTTCCCCCTCTTCAGTATTCTCAGATTGGAACCTGCCTTCAAGCGGCCAGCAACCCAGTTCATGCTGCTCCACCTGAAGAGGGTGCACTTGATGGAATGGGCTCGCGCAGTCATGTCAGTGGCCCTTGGTGTGAAGGTGCATGAAGACCTGCCTCCTATGCTGATGCAGCAGGAATCCAATAGCGTATGGACTCAAATACGTAAGCTTTCTGTGACACAGTGTATGACTAAATGACTAAATGACTAATCAAGAGTCATTGCCTGATCACATGCCCTTGGTGAGAAGGTGCATGAGAAGCTGCAGTCTGTGCTGATGGAATAAAATTGTCACAGCATGCAGACTGAGATACATAAAGCCTGATGCCTTCCATATCTGTCTGATAGACTGTCATAGGCAGTTCCATCAATTGCCCCGTGTGATGCCTTCCATGTCTGTCCGATGGACTGTCATAGGCAGTTGAATCATTTGCCCCGCGTGATCAAAACCTGTACACACGCCTTGTTTGAGCCTATGTAGCCACAATGCCTTCACTCACATGTATACCTGGCACGGTCTTGCCTCATACACACAGGCTGGCTGAAAGCGTCTTGCACCAGTTGCATGTGTAATGGATACCAGTTTGTCTGATGTTGACAAGCCTTGTGAAAATCAGCAAGTGGCAAGCCACCATGTCAATGCAGTGAGCTTGCTGTGCCAGTAGTCTGATGGATGTGTCTCCACCCTTATGGCTTTCAGAAAGCTGTCATGGTAGTGCTGTGCGCTGGGTAGTGCAGCAGCTGGCTTGGCATTGCACATGGACCTGGCTGCTGAGCACCTGCATATGTGCTGCTGTTGCAAGGGCAAGAGTGTCAGCAGTGGTCGCCTGATGAGAGGCTGTGCTGACTCACTGGACTGTCATAGTTCTGGATGGCGATGTGCAGCAGTGCATTTATTTCAATCAGGGCAAGGGGTGCAAGGATTACCTTCCAGCAGAACATTCTGTTTCCCCTATGTACATGAAGCCCTGAACCCCGCCAGGGGTGCACTGTATTCTTGGTTCAGGATGCATGGATGATTGATGGTGCATGTTTGCTGTGCTGCAGCATCGCCACTGGAGGGGTATGAGCCACATGAGTGGGTCTCGTTTGAGAGGGCGCTGGTAGTCAGGGACATCTTCACAGGGGGAGTGCGCACATTCCTGTCTACAGAAGATGCACAAGCCTTCCGGGCCTCCATGTACAAACAGTATAGTAAGTTACAGCACAATTACATTATAGCAAGTTACAGCATAATTACATTGTAGCAAGTACGGTATAGGAAGCTCCCTTGGGTTTTACATGGGTGTTGCAGTCGGGAGCATGAACCCTCAGCATCTGTGTTGAGAATGCCTCTGATTCCCTCTGGGGTTGCAGAGGGGTTTCAATACACACGTGACACGGATCTCAATTTGTGAGTCATGAATCTGCCAATGCGCCAAATGCCATGCTCAATGCCCTGCTGAAGGTGCTGCAACTTTTTTCCCACAGCATCATACTTTACACTCAGCTGCTGAGGGCAGAGCCCTCATCACATCATGACACGCACAGCCAGTTTGAAGCCTTGAATGCTTTAGCGGATTTGCAGTTATACAGCAGAACCTTTTCATATGTGGGCACCGGACCATGGTGGAGACAGGATCCCAAAGTACACACTTTTTGAAACCAGGCACATGTTATGGCATCAGCCCTGCAAACAAACACCTGAAAGTCTTCCAGCTGCACTCAGTGCCTGACTACAGCCCACTTTCCAGCACATAACAAGCCAAACATTTACTTCCACGTCAACAGCCCACTTTTTTGTGAATGCTGCTCACATCTGTGTGTGCGCTTGCAGACTTGCCGGCACCTCAGTCCGGCAGGCCTGTGCCACGAGTGATCACTTTCCAGCGCAAGCGCGCCAACAGACGAGTCATCAATGAGGACCAGCTTGTGCGCATGCTGCGAGAGTTTGCCGAGGTGATTTTGCACCCTGGCCTTTGCTGTCTGTCCTGTTTCCTGTCTTGATCTGCTGTTGTGTCTTTGCCTGCTGTCATCACCTCACTGCAGTGATGCCAACTACCATTTTGTGCTCAAAGGAATTGATGCAAAGGACCTGCATTGATAGTTGCAATTGGCATTATATCAGTTAACCAGTAAGACATAGGCAGCCAGCAGCTGTCAGTCTCAACAAGCATCTCAGCAGTGTTGCTGCCAAAACAGCAACACATGTCCCACGTGTCAGGCCCATACCCCTGCCAAAAATTTGCTGCAGGTGCGAGTTGTGGAGTTCAATACAAGCACCTCCTTCCATGAGCAGCTGCAAGTGATATCCGGCACCGGCGTCTTCATCTCTGTTCACACCTCCAATCTGGCCAATGCCCAGTTCCTGCCTCCTGGGGCCGCTGTCTTTGAGATCATTCAGCGCAACTGGGTATGGGAGAACCTGGACAGATCCTTTCAGGTAGCCCAAACCCTACATCCTTACAACAGTCGCATCAGCATGCCTCAACTCAATCTGATGTGCACATGACCATGTCTCACTACAATGAACTGTTGCTATTTTGTGGTTGAACACGTATGCAGTTGGCAGGGCAGAGCAGACATACTGTGGTATGATTGATCATTGCCTACCTGCTGCACGCTGTGGCCGATTTTCAGTGTCAACTTCACCTGCTGCATTTTTTGATTGTCAATCAGCCCCAAATTGACTCACTTACATTCAATGTAGTTCTCATCCAGCCCACTTCATTCAAGCCAAATTGAAGTTTGCAATCGGCAGGGTGTTGCATCACGTTGATGCCAGTCTTGCTTGCCGTGCAGATACAGACCGAGATGATGGGTGACATCCACCATTATGCATGGCGGGCAAGGCACCGCAATCAGACCGTGTACATCAACAAGCGCGACAGCGAGCGCTTCGGTGACTGGACCTCTCAGCAGTGTGCAGTACGTCATTCACTCACTCATTCGTTCACTCACTCACTTGTTTGCTCACTCATTTGTTTGCTCACTCACTGTCTCACTCAACCACTGTCTCACTCACTCACGCATGGACTCACGCACTCAATGGAACACTCAGTGCACTGTTTCACTCTCTCAGTCTCTTTCTCACTCAGTCACTTACTTACTTACTCACTCACTCAATGACCCACTCATTCACTTACTCACTCACTCACTTACTCACTCACTCAATGACTCACTCACTCACTCACTCACTTTCTCACTTCAGACAGAACTTTCAGTCTACTGACTTGTGTGTCACCTGTGTGCAGACTGAGGATTGCGTGGAAGCCCACACCAATGTGGATGTTGTGGTCAATGTGAATGAGTTCAGAGCGCTTCTGAAGGACCGGCTGCCTCACGTGTGGGCTGGCAAGTCAGTGTCTGAAGCCGCCGTCCCCTGGCCAGAGGTGTAACCACATGCTTACACAGTCATGACGCCAGGGACGCTGAACACCTCCTTCTGAGACTATGCAGCCCAAGTGAAGGGTGCATGCTACACAGGCATGATGCTAAATGCCTGCTTCTCTGATGTCTTTCCCTGGTCAGAAGTGTAGCTGAGTCAAAACAGTCATGACGCCAGGAATGCTGTACAGCAGTTTCCATAATGCTGCAAGGATGTGAATCTGGCTGAAATAGGCAGAAATCATGCCAGTCCGATGCTGGAATAATGTATTGTTTTTTTCCTACTAGCAATGTGCACAGAACAAGATGATATGGCATTTTGTCAGACACCAGGGGTGTGACTTGTCTATACATTTGAGATTGTCAGCAATGCTAGACACCAGAGCATCTTCCAACTTCTAGTGAGGGTCTCACAGCTGTGTCAACGGGCGTTTGGTCATGATGGCGTCTTTCGGGGCAGCTGGATTGCGAGTCTGCTACTTGCAGTCAGTATCAGCAGTGTGAATGTGTACAAGTCAGACTGTGTCCAGACGGTCTAGAATGATCCAGAGAAGCCCAGCCAGCTACAAAAGTCTAGTACTATATTGCCCAACTGCTGCTGCTAAGGGATTTGATCCGACTGTGTCTAAAGGGTGTATGTCTGTCAATGAATGATCACACCAAACGTCTTTCTTTTTTTGACATTCAGGGCTTGTACTGCTATTTACAGAAATGTACTGACTACAGAATTTTAGTATGTTTGCTGTCACTGCGTGTATGGATGACCTTGTGTAGGCAGGTGCACATAAATGACCATTCCTGAACACAGATGCCTAGCTGTTGGTGGTGAATCACGTGTATGCTCTTGCACATGGCGGATCTGTAACATGCTCCTGTGCTTTGCAACTAAACGCCTGGTGGCAGTGTTCATGTTATGACACCTCAACACAGGCTGATAGGCTCCGCTAGGTTTTAGCTGCGGTAAAGGACCCACTGGGCTGCGTGCCGCCTGCACCACCCGATTCCCTTATGCATGGCGACAGATCGGAGCTACCAAGGTATCAAATAGCCTGCATCACACCTGCTATCAACGCTGATCAGAGCTTATGCTTGCATGTGTGCAAAGCCTTGTTTGCTGCATGCCAGCTGTCTTCTGGTGCCAAAGCCACCCCAAGGTGTGTATCAGTGGACATGCCCTAGCACTTCAACCTGCAACATCTTTCTGATGCAACTGAAGTCACACATGGTGCACCAGGTCCTTTCTGTGTATTGAGCATCAAACACAACAGCTCTTGTCTTGGACGTGTGCACAGACTTTTGTGAGCTTGCACAACTCCTACAAGGCATCAAGCTTGCTGCTGCTGCTGGATGCCTGTTGCTGATGTTGATCAAACGAACGGCATGTCAGCATGACTCATCACGGATTAAACCCAGGCCGATGCTCCAACTGATCCGAGGTTGCACAGCGCCATTCCGTGGTTGCACATATGCCTGCGGCTGCGTGAGCGGCTCCGAAAGCTTTTGGCGAAAAACACTGCAAATCCCCATCTGCATGCTTTCTTCTCACACACTTCGACGATATCAGGCAACGCATGCACTATGCTTTGTTCACACCAGGCTGAGATGTAGTTGTGTGCGAGCGAAATTACCTCTCAACGCCCGATATATCAGGTGCGCCATCATAGCTTTTGCAGCATGCCGATAAGATCAACTGACAGTTCACGGCTGCTGCGATGGAAAACATCTCTCAGACCTTGTAGTGGCCTACTTTCAGGCGCACCTCGCAAGTGCGTCACCGTGTTAGGCGGCTGACCAGCTACACACAAAAGGCCCAAAAAGGCGCTCAGTGTACACACGGAAGAACACATACAACCGTATGCTCACCCTGCACAGGTGATTGACTTGACCTCACAAGTGCTTCATCTGTCAAAAGCCAAAGCGTCTGCTCTTGAATGCTGACTAGGATCATTCATACAATCTGATCTGCAGGGCATGCCTATGGCATTAATGGCAGCACTGACAGTATACCACAGCAGCAAAATTGGCAGCCTGATGAGGTAGGGCCCAATATTGGCTTGCTTGCTGAAGAGCTGCAAGGACAGTGGCATGGAAGGCTCAATAGACACCTTGGCAACATTGTGATCAAGCCTTACAGCCATCGCAAGGTGTGGTGGTCATGTGATCAGTGTCCAGATGGATTTCCTCACGTCTGGGAGGCCTTTGTAAACAGCAGGATGCAAGGGAGGGGCTGTCCTTTCTGCTCGGGCACAGAAGTATGCCAGCATAACACACTGGCTAGAAAGGCACCTCAAGTTGCACGGTTTTGGGATGCCGAGAAGAATTATCCATTGTCTCCAGACCAAGTAACTGCCTCTAGCCGCATGAGAGCCCATTGGAAATGCAGTGTTTGCTTACACACATGGCAGGCTTTGGTGACGAGTAAGGCACAAGGCAAGTCTGGGTGCCCCAGGTGTGCCAAGGCAAACGGCGGCAGGAAAGCAGATGGCACTAGGCAGAAGCACCCTACCTTTGCAGTTGCAAAGCATGCCTTGCTGGAGCAATGGGATTGTGAAAAAAACAGAGAAAATGGGAATTTCCCTGACAACACGACATTACAAAGCAAGAAGCTCATTTGGTGGCATTGCAAAGAATGTTCAAATGGCAAGGTACATAGCTGGCAGGCTCGAGCAGACCAACGGACTTCTGGGAAAAGGACAACAGGATGCCCCTTTTGTGATGGCAAAATGCTTTGTGAGTGTAACTCTTTGGAAACTGTTTGTCCTGATGTTGCTGCTGACTTTGACAGTCAAAAAAATGGTGTCAGTGCTGCTGAAGTGACAAGTTCAGCAAGCGCAAAGTATAGTTGGTTGTCAGATGAGCCTGGAGCCAAAAAGCGGTCTGTGAGGCAACGCACACAGTATGGAAAGCGCAAGCTCATCACAGCTGCTAGACGCTTTTGATGGTACAGTAAACAGGGATGTTTTTCTGTGTTTTGAAACTTTTGGGTCATTGTTAAATTTGCAACGGCCTGTTGGTCAAGGAGCATCTGCGTGATGCATATAAATATAGCAATTGATGCATTGACAAGCGGCGAAATTGCATGCAGTCGCATGTGTAGTCGTTCTAAGTTCGTACATGAAATTCAATCCAACCAGACAAACTTGCCGTTGGGAAACCAAGGCCACCAGAATCTGTGTTGAGACCTTTTGGTCAATACGTGCAGAGCTATGCAAACATGGGTGATTTTAAAGTGGTCTGAATGTGTGGCTGTGACAAGCTGCTATAGTGTAATCAGTAGCAATATTGTACAAGTTTGATAAAGCCAAAATGCAGATCAATTTGTGTCATGTCTTCGGACCTGTCAGGGTCCAGCAAGTGGCAGTCAAAGTTGATCCTAGATTTTGCGATATTCTGGCTCTTGAACCTTGCCACTGCAGCACACTAGTGCACAGCATCTATGATTAGTCAAAAGCCACATCATCCCCAGCAATGGGGGTTTCCCTGGGATTTGCATCTCTCCTCTGCTTCAGAATCCCTGCAGGCACGTCCCTCAATTCCCCGGGACTCTTGCTGCTGGGTTCCCTTTCCCCAGACGGCTGCTGCGTAGAGGCAGGCACGACTTGCACACTGGCTGGGTTCTTTCTGGGTCTTCCCCTGGAGCGCTTGACTGGAACATCAACACTATTGCTCGGCAGTTCCGCAGGGGCAGCGCCATGTGCAGAGCCAGATGACAGATCCTGAGCTGTGAGGTTGATGTCAGCGGCACTGTCTGCCCCGCTAGGGGTCTCAATGCTGTCCTCAGTCTTGCTGGATGGTGCAACAGATGCAGAAGCACCAGCCCCAGCAAGACCAACAACATCAGCCAAATCTGTCTTTCTGGGCCTTCCTCTAGTCCTTTGAGGCACAGTCTGGCTGCTGTGTCTGTTTTCTGGGACATCCTGCTCAGAAGATGAAACAGTGGGCTCTTCATTCTGCGGCTGTTGCTGCTGCTGCGTGTCCAGTTGCTGTGACTGCTGCTGCTGCTGCCTTTGCTGTGACTGCTGCTGCTGCTGCTGCTGCTGCTGGTTTTTCTGTGCAGCCTTCATGCCTTGTGCTGTCTTCCTGCGCAGCAAGGAAGCCCGAGCTGCTGCCCCTTCCCTGCAGGAAGGCAAGCCAAATCTAGAAAAGAAAAGAAAAGGAAAGGAAAGGAAAGGAAAGGGAAGGGCAGGGCAGGGCAGGGCAGGGCAGGGCAGGAAAGGAAAGGAAAGGAAAGACTACGCCTTTCGGCGTTAATTTAATGAGAAGCCAAGTACTACCGGGCCGCCCAGAGATCAAGCCAAATCTACACATTCATGTCATTTGGTACTTTACAGTCTGGGGTGTAGAGCCAGTTGTGGCTAAAAAGTTCAGCTTGAAGAGTCTAAGCCTGAGAAGACCATATCAACTCCTTAAGGATGAACAAATCAGGTTTGAGCTGCTACTTGTTTTCTGCAGTCTCAATCGACATTTTCAGACAGCAGAAAACCACAGCTGTGTTTGACATTTGGTCTGCAACGCCCAACAGAAACAAAAATAGTGAAAGAGCAAGAGAGGGCTTTGGGATGGGGTCAAGGGGCCCTCAGGGAAAGGTGGAGGGTTGGTGCGTGGTTAGGACCTCAGATACCAGCGCACTGATGGCATCTAACCCCTCAGCAGCGCACCAGCCAAGGGCACACTGCATGCGCCTGTTGTGTGCTGTCAAAAAGCTAAAACATCAACCCAATGTAGAAACACATTTTTACTGTCACCAGGTGTTTCTGAGTTCAGAGTTCCACCATGGGATGGACGTTTCTGTGAAAATATGGACATTTTGGGATTGAAAAGAGCTGGCATGTGAAAATATGGACATTTTGGGATTGAAAAGAGCTGGCAGTTATGCCAACAATGTTTGCTTGCACTGATTGTACCTGGGGTCCATCTCATGAGCAATGACAATGACATCAGGATGCCTTTGATTGAACTCCTTGCAAGCCCGCCGGATGGCATCAGCCACAGAGCGCTCCACAGCCACAAGACTTGCATCTTGCGGGAGCCTTCTGACTGCCACATCTGACACCTGAAGCAAGAAGTCGGCGTGATCACAGGCAGGCAGGCAGATCGTGCTGGTGACAATTGAAAATGGCCAGAAGCAAAGCTGGAGTGCTGGCCACAGCTAGCAGAATGTCAGTCATCTGATGCCCACAATGTGTACACCCAGAGACTAAGCGTACAGACAGACAATGGTAATGTTGCTGGTAGCTGCATGGTGAAGAGAGTGTTGTGCATAAAACTGGCTTCTTTGAGACGGTTTCCGATATGTCACAGTCATTACCTGCAATGATTTCTGAGCAATACCTTGAATCAGTGCAGCAAACAAGTCCCTTGCTGCACATTGTGGTGGGCAGCGCAACAACAACAAAAGTGATGCAATGCTGCACAGTCAACATCACAATGTCATCATGTGTTGTTCCTGATCTCAGAGACATGATGACATTTCCAAAGCCGCTGATCCCAAATTCCCAGTTGGTTTGGACATTGGCACTGTTTGCAATGAGCTGCGTGGAGACTGCAAAAGCATCCAGTACACAGACACAGAGTGCGTACATCTGTCTTGGATTGAAATAGAACGGTCTGTGACATGATGTGCTGTGCAGCATCTGTTGCAAACCGGTCCCCTGCACAAAGAGGTTTTCCAAGTGTACCACATTGAATCCATAAACAAAACTCAGGAATTATCTTTTTAAAAAGGATGGCCACACCTTATGCAAAACCTCCAGCAAGCGTCCATTGTCGACCCACATGGCCCGAGTCGTCACTCTGATCTGAGCTCTGAGCGCAGTTGGCCTGCTGAGAGCCCGAGGAGGTTGACCAGAGGCAGAGCTGAAGGCATCTACAGTTTCCTGTGCTGACGAGGACGCCATGCTGCCACGCACAATGTCCACTGCTGCAACCACAATACCCTCTGTTGCTAGCTGCTGCCTTTCTTCTATGCCCATCTCTTCATCTGAGCCGGTCCCCTACAACACAGGCATTGAGTGATCCCAACTGTTGTATAGCATAGATTCACTTTGTCGACAGTAGTATATATGCTTCCCGCTGCATGCACCAGGCTCAAGCACACTTGGGACCACTCTGTCTTGCTCTGAATATAAACAGCTCATGACCAATCAGATACAACTCAGCAAGTCTGAGTGACCTGTCGTCACCAGTGTAGATCTGTGGCGTACACAACTTGACATTGCTGGAAGCTGCATTTCTTGGCATTGCCAGTCATGCATGTTGCTTTGCTGGATGTAAAAGCTAGCCAAGCAATGCATCAGGGCACGTAAGATGGCTCTGAAACCAAAACAGCCCAACTGCGTTCAAAGAGATGTTGCCATAGCAGGAAAAGCAGCACTGCGTGAGGGTGTCACAACAGACCTTGTTGCCATCGTTGTACAGCATACGAAGCTTGACATCACCCAGCAGCTGCATGCCCTTCACAGATGCTCCAGTGGTCGACACCTCGTTGCCGTTTCGCCGGTGATGCACGCCGAGCATCTGACCGTTGCGTATAACGGATGTGTTCTTGATGCCTACTTCTTTCGCCAGCTGTGCGTGAGCTGTCAGAAACGAATACTCGCCGTGGACTGGCAGGAAGTGCTGGGGTTTTACTAGCTTCATCACCTCCTCTAGCTCATCCCTGCAGAATACATAGAGTAGTTGATTATCAGTACTTTTGTTTGGAGTGATTGCATGCCCTTCGAGCTTGCATGTTGAGGGAAAGGCAGAGGTGCTCAAGACTGTACAGACACACCATGCAGCGTCATCAAACTCCTGACCACTGTGCTTGCACCTCTACACGCAGCTGGAAGTCACACACACACACACACAATTGATACACACCTGTATGCATGACCTGAAGTGTGCAGCCCTTCGGATGCGCCCATAGCAATCTCCACTCCTAGAGCTGAGACGTTGTTCATCATGGACATGACCTTGGTGTCGTTGCCAGGGATGATCTTGGCAGAGTACAGCAGCAGGTCTGTGGGAGCCAGCTTCAGCAAGTGGGAGGCTTCCCTTGATGCCAAGCATAGTGCAGCCCTTGGCTCAGCCTGCAGTCCCACAAATGAGTGCATCATTGCAATCTGATGTGATTCTGAGATACCTTGTAATGTTGCATTCATGGCAACGGATTTCCAGCTGTCAGACTTGTTGATGCCAGACATAACGCAGCCCCTGAACTCAGCCTGCAGTCCCACAAATGAGTAAATTGTGGAGGCCTGGTGTTGATTTAGAGACGCCTCTGACAACAAGAGAAGCATAGAACACTGTCCTGCATCAAAGGCAATGTGTGATTTGAAGACATCTCTGACAGCAATAGAAGCATAGATTGCTGTCCTGCATCAAGGGCAATGTGTGCTTTTGAGATGCCTCTGACGGTCACTTGTACAGAGATTGATCCCGCATCCAAGAGCATGGTTTTGTTGCAAGTCGTCTGATTCCTTGACGGCACAGAGGGGCTGTGCTTGGCCAAGTACAGCAGCAGCACCAGGTCTGCTCACTTTAAAGTGAGCTATGAGCAAAAGCCAACAGCTGCAAGCCTGTCGTCCCTTCCAGAACCTCATTGGTGTCACAAGACTGCAGCCCAAGATATCACACCGCTCCAACACCCTCAAGAAGAAAGCAGTACAGAATGGAAGGTCAGATGCCAAACCTGTGAGCCTGTGGTGACTACAAGGACTTCGTTAGGGTCATAGGAATCTAGATCGGTGACAGGGATGAGCTCCTTGGGGTCAAAGGGGGCCATGCCCTCATTGGCAGCGGCCTCTAGGTATGTGTTCAGGCTCATGCCCACAAAACACAGCTTCCTGTTGGCTGCGTCCGCTGCCTTCTTGACTGCTGCCAGCCTGCAGGAATGCGTTCAACGATCATGCATTCAACCAGTCAATCATTCAGTCATGTGTCCACCCATCCGACCATCCATGCATGCATCTGACCATCCATTCATCCATCCACAGGTCCTACCATCCATGCACCCAAAAGTTGTCTTCCTCTAGGGTCAGCTTCATACAGTCCTGAGCAGCTCCCTGTAGGAGATCCTGTTTTGGCGGTCAGTGTACCAGCAATGACATGTCTTGATGTGGCCTATACCACACCGGACAAGCTCGGCTGTATTGTGACCTGATGCCAGTAGGCTTAGCATGTGTTTTAGTTATTGTTGTCATTACATGTTGACTACGCCCAGACAGACCAAAGACGATGAGGCGAAGTCAATGGATCTACCTGTGAATGTTGGAGGCAAACTGTGTGGCTATCACACGGCCCTTGCCTTGATGTGCCAGCACACGCTGCATCAGCCGCTGCTCAACAGACGCCTCACTGGTGGTTCTGCCAGGGGAAAGCACATTGGTTGAGTCACTCATGAACAAGGTTGCACCCTCCTGACCTGCGTGTGCAACCAGACTGTCATCTACAACACAAAGCAGTAATACTGTGGCTCTGAGAAGATGACAACAGTTTCAGGAACAAAAGTTGGCCGTGCACAGAATGGAACCATTTCGCCCCGCATGTGTGACCAGGCTGTCTTCTACAACACAAAAGATTTGTGCTGCTGCTCAGAGGACAGCAGGATACCCTCACAAAACAACATTGTAAGCGCACTCACAAAACGAGTGGAATGCCGCTCAGACACTCACCCCTACATTTCTCTTTTTATGGTATTCTGGTTTTTTTGACACTGTATAAGCGTATTTTCATTGTTATGGGTTACAATTTTGTTTTTTTTGTTTTTTATCTTTTTTTTGTATCTCTTCAAAAAGCAAAGAAAAGACTGCTGGCATGCATGTGCAACAGACAAGATGTCCGCACACCAAGTTTTGTTTGTTTGACAGCCGCCCGTGCCACAGCATGATTCCTTTTGCAGTAGTCACTACAAATTAGCAGCTTGCTGTTTTGTGCTTGCACCAGGGGTCAAATCTCTGCGTTTGACATTGCTGTTGCTGCATCACAGCTTATGCTGAATGGTAGTCTACCTGAGATGCAAAACTGACCTTCTGCATGACTGCATCGCATGCATGTGCAAAACCAAACAGGCCCAACATATATCTTGGTCTATGTTCTGTGCGATGACAATGTCAAGCTTGCAGCGTCCACTGTTGTTTCTCCAGAAGCATGCAGCAAATTTGCATGTCAATGCATCTAAGTCACAGCATGCAATCAGTGATAGGCTTATGTGCCTGCTGGAGTACTGAACTTATCAGGCTGCGCCTGAAGAGAGCATTCATTGCTTGATCATAACCACCATACATGGGCAGCTAATCTGCTTCTGCTTTTGCTTGATCTCTGGTTCAGGACAAGTGCACTGCCACTTCAGCAAGAGTATCCTTGGCTGTCTGAATGTCTGTAAAAGATCAATATTGCAATTGCTGGTTCTCATGCTGTGGCAAATTGTGAGAAAGATTTGCAAGTCAGCACTCATTTGATGAAGGCAAGAGACGCCCTGGTCAGTAGCGTAAAGGTTGGCATGAAGCTGTGTAGCCTGACTGTACGTACCCAACCGTAGGGGAAGACACATATTCAACGAAGGAATGATTGACTCACCTATTTGCTCAAAGACAGTCCTGTCAAACTTCTGCCCGTCTACGGGGTCCTCCTCTATCTTCCAGTCACCGGTGTGCACTATGTTGCCGTGCTCGCTGCGCAGAATGAGACCGCAGCAGTCGGGGATGGAGTGTGTCACCCTCAACGGAGAGCACCTGAAGCAAGCAAGAGATTATGTTGATCAACAGCTACGCTACCTGACCCAAACATCATGTGGCCTCAACGCTGTGAGCAGTGTCTGATTCACGCTTGCATTCAGCGTCAAGGCGGTTCTGTTTTCATTGAGATATATGCAATGAGCGGAGATTGTACATCAGTCTGTGACAGTCTGTGTCGAAAGCGTGCTGCCTTAATGAGACACACCTGATGAGACAGACCTGATCTACAGCTGAATCTGAGCCCATTCAGGGTAGACTTTGGCTTTGTTCATTCAGACTGTTATGTACATCGCATTCAATGACTAAACCTGGTGAGTCAACCTAAGGCCAAACACTTTAGCCAATGATGGCATGTTCTGTAATTATATACTAGCCAAGAGCATTCCTGTAACTACCCTTTCTGGAATACCACAGCACATGGCGTGACATCATCACTTCTTGAATGCAAAGGAGGGAACCACAACAGGCTGCAATGTGCAAGTTATAACTGTCTCATTTGCTAAACACTCTGTTCTGCATAGATCAGGGCAAGCAAACTGCTGTAACACACACTTGAACTTGAAGTTTCACACGTGTGTGTCAAAGCACCTTGCTTGCCCTGATCTATGCAGAACAGAGTGTGTAGCAAGTGAGACAGCTTTGACTTGCGCATTGCAGACTGTTGTGGTTCCCTCCTTTGCATTCAAGAAGTGATGATGTCACGCCACGTGCTGTGGTATTCCAGAAAGGGTAGTTACAGGAATGCTCTTGGCTAGTATATAATTACAGAACATGCCATCATTGGCTAACGTGTTTGGCCTTAGGGTTGACTCACCAGGCTTAGTCATTGAATGCAATGTAATCTGAAGAAGACAGACCTCAACAAATGACATCTGACCCATAGTTTGATTCAATCTTGCAAGGCAACCCATCTGACCAATGCTACTGACAAGACATCCCCTCAACCTTGATGGCACAAGCTACTGCAAATTACGGCGTCCATTCATGGAGAATGTGTGTGTGCCATGCTGTAGGACCCAGGCTTACTCAAAGGGTCCTGCCTGGAATTGATCCCGCATCTTGAAGGTGTGGAAGCGCTCCTCATTGAACAGGTTGAACTCCTGCAGGCGTCTGCGCACCAGCTGCATGGTGAAGGCACCAGCATAGATGGGAGTGTTGGGGTCAAGCGCTGGGATGACCTGCAGGCAAGAAGTAACAGCGTATTGAACCAAGAGTGCTGGTCAATACTGCAATCAAGTTGTTGTCATTTGCATGCTGTATTGATGCAGGATTTCTTGACGTCAATTATGAGTGACCATCATGGCTGAAGGCTCAAAACTTGGCGGTCCATGCATGCATTGCAGCTCAAGACCAGTGACCAATACTCAGGACAGAGACAACATGAGATTGCTGCTGCTGCTGCTGCTGCTATAGAAAGCTGCAGCAAGGTCTCGATCATCAGATCAGGCAGCATGGCTTTGGCCACAACCTTCTGAATTGGATGACAGCAAGAATGACTCACCCAAGGGAGGGCTCCTATATGATCTTCATGCCCATGCGTGATGATCACAGCCTCAATCTTGTCTTTCCACTCTGCCAAGAAAGTGGTGTCAGGCAAGATCTTGTTCATGCCCAGGTCAGAGAAACTGCAGTGTGCAAGTGTCTTGTGTGAGCCAACACTGGTCAGTAAAAGACTGAAAAGCAGCCTCACAACAGATGAGAAACACTCATGTTTTGTGCGCATGCTGTATGCTTACTCAGGAAACATGAGCCCGGCATCAATGAGGATGTATCTGTCATAGACGCCAACCAGCATGCAGTTCATGCCAATCTCACCCAGGCCCCCTACTGGCAGGATCCTAAGGGGCGGACCCTCACCAGATGGGGGCCCAGGGAAGGGTCTGTTTGGCTGCCGCTCCAGAGCAGATCCCAGATGTTCTGTGCCATTGCTCTGTATGTACAGGCCACCACGCTTACGTCTGCGGTTGGGTTGCGACTGCCTATTGTCATTACCTGCAAGTTGCTGCCTTCATGAGCATCATTGGAGGCGGCTACCGATGATGCACAAGTAATCAAGCAGAACAATCACACTGCAAGAAATTGCAAGCCGCAGAACACGTTGACTGATCTTGCCTTGTCTTGTACCGACTGCACACACGAGCTGCAAACGATTTCGAGGTCGTTGCTGTTGCCATGGCTTACGCCTTTGTGAGAGCTGTGAGCGGCTTTGGCAAAAGTCCGACAAGCTGATCAGTGATGTCTGTGTCAGAAACAGCTTGGATTTGCCGGGGACAAGCAGTTGGTCAACTACAAACATGCCGTGACGGGGGACGGAAGCCCGTCAAATGGATTGCGCTGCTGCGGTCCTGGCTTGCGCAATGATTACTTTCGCCGCGCAGGCTTGCATGCAAAGTCGCTATGCCTGCGCAGCAGAACGGTCAAGGTCTACGTAGCCTTGACAGGTACGGATAACCTGACGGCGTCCTTCCGCTATATCTTACGGATTGCGTGAGGAAAGAAGAAGAGGAGCAGGATTCTTAGCAGTTGCACACCGTTCTTTGAGTTGACCTGCTTCTTCAAACGCACTATAGAATCTGGACGAATCCTACACAGTCTTCTCGAATAGACATAAAGCTACGTAGTAAGCACAAATGGTATTGACATGCGGCAGTATGCCTGCAAAGGCGTCTATGCCTCACGTCAGACACAGGAACGTGGGATATGCCAAGTCTGTTGCGGGCTCCGGCAAGCTCGGCTTCAGCCAAGCAATATCGGATGTGTCATTGTGTAACAAGAAAGCGAAGACCGTGCATAGGTACAACCCTGACCGGACGATTCCGGCTCGTCGTACGTGCCTGATTGGTCTCGCTTGATGACCAGCTATGATGGCACGAGCGCATTGTGTGCAGGAAAGCACAAATGGTCCAGGCTGTGATTGAAAAGCCATTGATGGAGAACAGCACTGCCCGGTCAGTATCGAGCAGTATTGCAGGTACGTCTTTGAAACACACTGCTGACTGGACTGCATAAATACTGGGAGGCAATCAGACCCATCATAGAGCACTTTCATATTCTCATGATTCGGCTCTCTGACTCTTCTTGTTGCCTGCAGCTGTGATTCTTGGAGGAGGTGCTGGTAGCAGACTATACCCTTTGACAAAGCAGCGAGCAAAGCCAGCTGTGCCTATCGGAGGCGCCTATCGTCTGATTGATGTTCCTATGAGCAATTGCATCAACAGCGGGATTAGCAAGATCTACATCTTGACGCAATTCAACTCCACATCACTAAACAGGCATCTTGCCAGGACGTACAATTTTGGCTCTGGTGTGAGATTTGGTGGTGATGGCTTTGTTGAGGTGTTGGCAGCCACTCAGACTCCTACAGACAAGGAGTGGTTCCAGGGAACAGCAGATGCCGTAAGGCAGTATGCGTGGCTGTTTGAGGACATCAAGAACCGAGTGGTGCAAGATATTGTGATCTTGTCTGGTGACCATTTGTAAGTCTCTTTGCTTGCATATTTGCATGGCATGCATTGTTTATGCTCTGCTGACAACCACATGCTATGCACCAACATGCTCTAAGTGCTCACTGCTTGATTGCAAGGGCGCTGCAGGTTTGTTGATGTTCCCAAGCATGACAATGAATGAGTTCATGCAGGATGTGTTGACACTCTGCAAGTAGCCAAGGTCACTCTTGCCTTGCAACACTGCATACATTAGGATTTCACTGTCACAAGCTGAGCTGGCAACATATTGAGGCAACAGCCCTTCGACAAGGCAAGCTTGCTCTACACCTTGCTGAGAAAATGGAATTTCTTGAATGGAATTGTGGTACCTGCAGGTACCGTATGGACTACATGAAGTTTGTGGAGTACCACAGAGACCAGGGTGCAGACATCACAGTCGGCTGCTTGCCTGTCGACTATGAGCGAGCATCCGACTTTGGTCTGATGAACATTGACAGCGAGGGAGTTGTCACTGTAAGCCCTGGCCTGCATGGTTGCAATGTTGTTTGTGCCTCATGTATGGTTGCAATACAGTTTCAGGAGCTTGGCGCTCATGTGCTACCAGCGTCGGTCTACCAAGTTGAACAGATACAGCACAGTCATGCAATGCTGCACTTTGCATATTTGCAAAGGAGGCAAGCATCCCTGACGCAAGTAATAGCTGCACTTGACACACATGCAAAGGCGGCAATTCCTTGCATCAGGGATGCTTGCCTCCTTTGCAGTTATGCAAAGTGCAGCAATGCATGACTGTGCTGCCAATTCAGCTTGGTGGACCGCTCCTAGAAGTTGAAAGATGTTGCATTTGCAGCACAGCCTCACATCAAGCATACATGACAGATTGCTTGTGTTGCAATTTCATGGTGCATCTTGTGGAGACCTTTTCAAGGCACCCATAGATGAGCTTCAATAAGATTTTCACAGTCGGTTGACACCTTTTTGTTTCTGATGCAGAAATTTGCTGAGAAGCCAAAGGGCAAGGAGCTGGATGCAATGAAGGTGGACACAACCGTTCTAGGTATGCGTCACTCAGGCAAAACAGTATGTCTCCTTTTCACAGTCATTCCCGGTCAAAACAATTAATTTTTGGGCTCAGAAAGTCATGCTGCTTTTGCCAAGGAAGATATGACAACATGCAGCGAGCATCGTGTTTCGAGATCGAGAATGCAAGAATGATATAGTTGGGCAGTCAGTATCGGCACATGACATGAATCCCTAACACCTGCGCAGCCAAGTCCTGCTTGCTTACTGCACCATAGCACTTGACTGCCACAAAGGCATGTTTGATGTCATTGAAAGCCAATGGTAAGACCTGATAGCTGTGCAGCTACCATGCAGTTACCATGCAGCGTGCTGCCTTATCTTGTTGCCATCAATGCAGCTGTAGGTTGGCTGTTATTGACCCAACTCCTGTGCAAAGATTCAGTCACTGACTTGCAGGCCCCAGTCGCAAAGCGTGGGCTGCATGAGTGCTGCTGCTGCTGCTGAAAGGCTGCACTACTGCTGCCCTTGATTGGCTTCATGTATAACTGTCATGCAGAGCTGCAGATTTGCAGTGCCTGCATTGTGTCCTCCATGCTAGTATGGTTGACAAATAACACTCAAATGTTGCAGGTCTGGATGATGAGCAAGCCAGCAAGCAGCCCTTCATTGCCTCCATGGGTATCTATGTCTTCAAGAAGGATGTCCTGGTGCAGCTGCTGAAGAACAAGTATCCCGGCTCCAACGACTTTGGTGGTGAGATCATCCCCATGGCGGCAGCTGAGGGACAGAAGGTCATTGCCTACCTGTTCAACGACTACTGGGAGGACATTGGAACTATGAAGTCATTTTTCGATGCCAACCTGGCTCTAGCTCAGACGGTAGGCCACTTTGCCACACCCCATTGTTTTAGGCTATCTGCTAACTTTGCCTGCATGGTAGATAGCGACAGGTGGATATATTGTTTCGTGCAGACCTCTCTGCTGTTGAGCTTCAATGCCTGCATGACAGTTCATCACTACGCTTTTGTCAACAATTAGACGAGTGAGAATCAGTAGACCAGTGAGTACTGTCATGCATAAGCAAAGATTTGCATATTGACATGCCATGCCATCTGCAGCCGCCCAAGTTTGAGTTCTATGACCCTCAATCGCCCATCTACACCTCACCACGCTTCCTGCCACCAGCCAAGATCGTGCACTCCAAGATTGCTGATGCCATTGTGAGCCATGGAGCCTTCCTAGAGGAGTGCAGTGTGGAGAATGCCATCATTGGTTTGCGGTCACGTATTGGCAAGAATGCTATCATCAGGGTATGTTCTGTCCCTTGCTTGCTGTCATGCGCTTTTGCTTGATGGGGTGGCTTCTGTATGTGGCAGCCAGCATTCTCTGCTAATATGTGCACTGCGTGTGGTTGCAGCTATGGCCTGAACACTACAATTTCTCACCTGCACCTTGCATGTAAGCAGTTCACCATGCAGCTGCTAGCTGTGCTTCTGCAAGTAACCGCATAGGCAGAAGCATTCCTTGTGCTGTCTGTGAATCCTTTAGCTGCTCATGTTCAGTCAAGCCCATGCATCAGCAGCATGTCTGTATCATGCATAGTCCACAGCATCATGACCATCCTTCTGGCAGCATCTTCCAGCAAGGAGATTGGATGCATTTGTTTACATGCAAACAGGTAGCTTGCAAGATCCTCAGGCGTATGCTGTTTGTGAGCTGACTGTGTGTGCAGGACGCCATGATCATGGGTGCTGACTACTATGAGTCTGACCAGCAAAGGGATACCCTGCTGAACCAGGGTCGCTTGCCAATTGGTGTTGGTGACAACACCGAAGTCAGCAACACCATTGTTGACAAGAATGCCCGCATTGGCAAGAACTGCAAGATCACGAACAAGGAGGGCATAGAGGAGTCCAACCAGGAGGCCAAGGGCTACTACATTCGTAGTGGCATTGTCACCATATTGAGAAATGCTGAGATCAAAGATGGCACTGTGATCTAGTTCAGTGCACATTGCTATGCACCATTCCAGCAAATTCGTGTTGTGACAGGCTACATGTTATGTTTGCGGATTGTATTTTGCAATTCAGGTGCACAGAGTTGCTGATGGATGACTGGCAGCCCGGATAGTTAAACAAATGATGCACTTGTGCTGCAATAATGCACAGAACTACTTATAGGCAAGTTTAGATCCAGTGAAATCAAACATGGAGTTCCTCGAATAACAGCAATGTATACAAGTCGTGCAGCATTGGCTGTTGTTGGTTTAGAACTGTCACAGTATACAGCCAAAGCTAGTCATACAGCATATAAGCGGTTCAACCATGAAAGTTTCGCTCAAAGCTTGCTTTCTGAACTCTGTGCTAAAATCATCTTCCCGCGGCTAATCTTGCCAGTGCAATTTCTGAGACTGAACTGCAAGTCACATGCATAAAACTGTATATACAGGGCCATTGGGCTAAATTACTCCCACTCAGCTTGCAGAACAACCTCTATGTCTCCTGAGCTTACAAAGCAGATGCAAGTATTCACTTCCAGTGCCGGGCACACACAAAATGCAGCCAAGCCACTGGCAGGAATGCGTGCATCAGTAGGCACAGCAATGGAGTAGCCCAGGAGGCTAGCCTCTGTAATGAGCTTCAGCAACACAGCCCCAGTCACAGCCTTTCCAACCAGCTCTGCCACCTGCATCGATGTTGGTAATTCATCACTCGTACCTCAAGCTGCAACATTCATACAATGGACGTCTTTCCCTGTGACTCAAGCATCATGACACATGCTCACAAGCATGATTACTAGCATGGCTCTACATGCCACAACCACTGCATCAGGTCACCAATGCCTGTCACTGCACACATCAAACTCAGCAGTAGTGTATTACTAAGTGTACCCTTGGCCTTGATTCAGGTGCCATTGATGTGCACAGAGTCATCAACCAGGTCGATACTTTGTGGATTGCTCCTTCTAGAATCGCTGGGCTGTCCTTGACCTTGAACAGCCAGGATGCGTTTACCTGTGCAGCAGCAGATGTCTGGATCAGGCATCAACTGCAATGATCAGCTATTTTGGCTGCGACATCTGATTGAGGGGGAAAAAATGCCAGTGTGGCGCTGGGGAATTGCAGCATGTCTCTGCAATTGCTCGCTGCTTTGCAATAGGATGTACGTTGAATCAACTGTGCTGGACGAAAATGCTGTGCTGTTCAGTGGGACAAATGCGTTTGAGCAAGCTTACCTGTCTGTGCCACATGACAGTGGAATCAACCATCCCAGATGTACAGTTGCCCTGCTGAACAAGCTTGGCGGTGTTCTCTACTGCCTGCAGCCAGCATACGAGCACTAGCTCAATTCACATGGCATGCTCACAAGCCTCTGCCAAGCAACATCAAGCACCTCTCAACAGTGCACGACACAACAGCTCAGTCTGCAAAGCAGCAGCAGCGCACAACAGGGATGTATGCTTTGGGTTCTGAAAACATCACAGGTGTTCCATCACTCAACACCGGTCAGGCTTGCTTGTGCAGACATCAGGTGTAAGCACAAGGTGTATGATGGATCTAACCTGTTGCTTGGTCTTGAGAGCAGGAACATCATGCCCAAGAGCTGACTCATTCTTCCAAGCGGCTTGATGCAGGACCCTGAACATCAGATGCTGGCATGCGCGCTGAAGCACTTGGCTGCGCTCTGGCTCTTCCACCGGAATATGCTGCAGCACCTCTGGTACCAAGGAGCGCACAGCTAGCTCTTCCAGGCAGGCAGAGCTGAGACACGACGACAACTCCATCAGTGGGGCTCTAATGTCCTGAAAAGCCATGTCTCTGAATGCTGACACAAGAAATGGTGTGCCTGCAAAGTACATAACTGGGTCACTGCAGCCCAACAGCAGCTGACTACATCAGGCTTCAAAGCTTGGGTAGAGGGACAGCAAGGATGACATGCTTTTAATGAGCTGGCCGAATCAGGAAATCTGTAAAATGAGGCTGCAGCAGTGCTGTTAGATTAATTTTAACTCTGTTGCAAGTTTCTGTCGAAACAGCATACTGACTGAAAGTGCACACAGGCTTGCGGTTTACCTGCCGTGTCATGCTAGCCAGGCTGTTGGTGAGGAGCCTGCAGCAAGAAGACTGCTTCATTTCAGCCAACTTGAAAGGGATTCAGTCACACCAGCAATTAACTGCAGCTTGAGCAGATCATGCACGCGCACCCACGCATGCGACAAACGTTTGGTTGTAAAAAGAGCTGAGGAACACCGCAGATAACCTGCGCCGCTCTGCCACAGAAACAAGCGAGCGAGCCCCGTCCCATCCGTGCATCATCCAAATGTTGAGATATGAACACATTTTCAGAGTACAGTACCTACATGTAGCAACTCACTGTTATGGATGCCAGTGTTTGTATGTCCAGCGGTACAAAGGTGTCCCTGTGCAGCGTAAATGCTACTGTACAACGTTGAACTCAGTGCAGATGGCTAAGCGTGACGGCGCAGGGAACTTTGTGCTGCTCGCGCATATGCAAGAGGCAACGCAAAGAGCATGCCGTGACTGAGTCATAATGACTAACATGCTCGAGGTCATCATTCTGGACTTGACCAGCGCTAGAGTCTGCGCGTACGCGTTGTCGCTCCAGACTTGAACCAGAAGCCTGTGAGGAAAGCGTGAACATCATCTGCAGCAAAAAGTGCAGAGTGACTGCTGTTTTTCCTGACTCACATCCGGGAGCGATCTGGAGACGCTAAGGCCGTTCATGATACACAGCTTTAGTCACACGCTGTCACTGAACGCGAGTGAGTTTGCTGGGCGTCATATCTTGTTTAGACCTGGAACCGTACTGATTGCGAGCATGCACGTTTGGTCTGCATCTTGTTCCGGTTCCGCTTCCTGTTCCGCAGATCACAGCGTTCTGGTTCCTGTTCTGCATCAGTTTCCGGCTTTGCGACCGATTAAGAACTCAGCCGGAACAGTCAGGCTGCCTAGGCGGCCGCCCCAGTTGAGTTGAACAAAGTCGCAGCATGGAAAAGCGGAATAGGGATCGTGGCCAAGCTTGACTTTGCTCGATATGGTTCACTTGGCGTGACCTTGTCCGCTAAGAATGTGCGCCTCTGCAGAGCAACCCCTTACAAAGCCCAGCAATAAGCTGACTGTCTAAAATGCTGCTTTAGGCCAGCTGCCAGCGTCATGCAGAGCAGGAGAGCTAAGTGTTCAGGTCAACCATATGGTCAGGTCAGCATGGCAACTGGCTAGCCAGTTGGCAGCCCTGTCCAGACCTCCAAGGCTGCAGGCCCACTCAGTCCTGTGGCTGCAGCTGACATCATCATGGTTTGCAGGCATCTTTATTAAATCAGCACTCAAAGGGATTCTATAGGTTTCCGCATCTCAGAAATATGTGTCTCAGGATAGGCAACAATCAATACAAAAGGCTTTTCATGCACAAAGAGTGACACTGTATTTTATTGCAACTTCTCTCTGATGATGAGGGCGCATTTTCTATCACGTATTGGCTGCCATCGAAGTGACCGTCCGTGCGGCTTGTCTGTAGCATCAGTGCTTTCCATAAAGGTGTAAGCTGATGATTGATGCAAGTCACAAGTGCTCAAGATGCTTTGCATGTTGCAATGGCCAAAGTGCAAGCAAATGATAGCCGGCATGAATCAATTTGAACTTTTGTTCACTTGCAGTTTGTGTGCTTTTGTAATGGACTTTACTTTGCTGATCATGATGCCACCTAGCCTTCATGCAGTCAATCGCATGTCATTAGCACTCACAAGCAGTGTTGTGTAGGAGCCTTGCAAGGTGTCGCTGCTCGTCAGACCGCCTCATAAAGTGCTGATTTACTCTTCAGTAATGCCTTCTTCTTGTTGAACTGTACCTATGTGGCCCAGCTGCTTTCTGTGACGTTATTACATCAGTGGGATGCATGTAGTCCAATGGCTTGCTTGTGTGGCTGCAGCTGCCAGTTGAAGAAGATGGTTGTGGCCAAGTTCACAGGTTGTTCAGCTGTCAGTGTTGACAGGTGCGAGGTTGTATAAGATATCAGCCCTGAGGACAGCATCCATGAGGACTTCAGTAAGGCCACCAGCTGCAGGCATTCCTCAGCACCCATGTTAGCTGACAGGTGTGGTTTGGATGCGCAATGGAGGCCTGTTTTGTGACCTAGTGCCTTTGTATGCAGCCTTTGTGTATAAGCAAGTTGGCTTTGTAAACATGCGCCCCTGAAGTCCCGTTTGCCTAGGGCTATTAAAAAAACTCTGCGTAGGCCTCTGCAAACAGATCGCCCCGTTTGCATATCTGATTGTGGGTAGATATCATGGTTTGTTATTACTCACATGCTCAGTCTTTCACTTGCTTTTGTTTCAGTCGCTTAGAATGGGGTGCTTATGATGTACAAGATGCCAAACCAGGAGACAAATCCCATGCCGTCAAGCGTCATTTTGAGGGTGTGCAGGAAGGCACAAGCAGCGACTCAAAAAGGCAGAAGCAGGTGCAGAGTTTTGTAGCAGCATGTCGCTCATGTTGCATTCATGTTTGACACAGCCAAAAGTGTGGCAACTAAATGCTCTCTTTGCATCATGTAGCTCGGCATGTTTCATGACTTGTCAATTCATGGTATGCATTGCAGCAGTGCATGCTTCTCTACAGGCATACTACCTGGTTGGCTTGGCCTGATTGCTGCTTGCATGAAGCTTGAAGCTGCTCTTTATACCAGCTGTATGAGCCCTTGCTCTCCTGATATATGCCAGATCTTGTGCACATATCAATTGCGCCTGCCTGGTGACATGCATTCATGTAGATATGCACAGAGAGAACTGTTTGGACACCAGCATGAATAGCGCAATGTGAAATTTGCAGTCCGCAAGTGATTGTGGAGGAGGAGAACAAACTTTTGGAGCAGCAGCTGCTGGAGAAGATGGCACAGCTTAGCACAAGGTTGAGCTTACAAAGGCAAGATTTGATTGAATGCGAGGAGTTCACCAAGCGTCTAGAATCCGCGCGTCTAGAAAACATGCGTCTAAAATGCTTGCGTCTAGAATCCATGCGCAAGGGACCAAAGGTCAAAGCTCCTAGCTGTGCAGAGCTGAATGAGCTGCAGAAGCAGGAAGCTGCTTGTGGCTGGGGTGCAAGACACTCTACAGAAGGCTTTGGACTGCTGATTTTGAGGCTTGCACAAACACTTTTCCCAACATGGCCGTTGCCAACTGATGGGGAACAACACTGATTGCATGGACAGCCGCCATCAGTTTGCCAGCCGCAAACTGTGGAGCTATGCATGCGGCCTTGGCACCTCTATGGCTGTGACTTTGTCATGCAGCATATCCAAAAATACACCAAAAGCGCTCAAGTCGTTAATTTTGGTGTAAGATTTTCACACATGGCATTTGGACGTAACGCTTACAGCACTTGAATTTTGGCTGGATTGTAGAGGACGACAGTCGCTTTATTTACCTTACACGTAATACTCCAAAACGTCGATTGTACATGCTGCCCAGACAAAATGATACAAACGCTGTTTAAAAGCATCAAATCTCAGGTGAACATTGCGTCCTCGGGGCAAATCTGCTTCTTGCACCGCTTGCACTTCCCCCACGTGGGGTTCCAATAGCAGGACCTTCGTCTCCCACCTACAGGTGCAAAAAAAGCGAGTTACAAGTCGACAGCGCTGTTTCAAAAATAATGAGAAACTGTTATAACAAAACAGTGAAAACTTAAATAGACAACAACCGTCGACGGGTGAACAGTGCTTTTAACCCGTGCAGATCCGGTTGCCTGTAAATCTTCGCCACTGCCTCTACGTACTCTGGCCTTCTTTCTTTTGGGACCCGATGATCCCCTGCTGGGTCCCGATTCTTCCTCCTGTATGAGCCAAAAAGTCTGGATAAAAATGTTTGCGTGATATAGTTGAGTGGGGAAGCTTATCGGTGTGTCGCACTTGCCTCTAAAAACTTGTGATGAGCATTAAGCCA
>JAABUP010003602.1_pt1 | contig 27125 bp, 38 predicted proteins | sample 5559201 | NCBI WGS metagenome assembly JAABUP01 (sample SAMN10711887, study PRJNA513373) | rock metagenome | isolation source: Antarctica rocks | place: Antarctica | reverse complement strand
AAGCTGCTGCTGTCCTAAATGACCATGCAGAAAATCACCTAGATAATGCTGCCAACTGTCTTTGACTGCTGTCTGATCCAAAGCAAAGCCATCAACCATTGCGAGCTTAACAAGACGCACGTTGTCTCATGCAATTGTCCTATGATGATAACGCAGAACCTGCTGCCAAAAGTGAACTTGCAATGGGAAGCGACCCAACTCAGCTAAGACCATGTGGTTTGCTGTAGACTTCTGACATAAGAAGGAATGCAGACACGTGGCGCACGTGGATAGCCGTAACGCTCGGCCTAACTGCGACATCAACCTAGTTTTTGTTGGTCAGGCACTGCAACGGCGACTGTATACTGATGTAGGCACAGATGAGCTAAGGGTCATGCCGTCGAACAAAAGCGCACGGGCAGATGCTGGCAACACTGTGCAGTGCTCTCGCATCAACCTGTCAGAGGCTTCCAAACTGCCCAGTCAGGATGCAGGCTCGCCTGCATGGCCTTTCAGAAGTAGGAAGCAGCAGCTGGATGGTCTTTTGTTCTCGCCCAGAGGGTTGTGTACAAGCCCAGACGAGTTCACTGATGTGGTATGCTATGCTGAAAACAGGCACTGTTTGGTGCTATAATTTGGTTGTTATTGTGTATCTGAGCAGAATTTCGCAGGTACAAGCATCTTATCCAACAGAGGCCAAGCGAGGCCGTTTGAGCCAGCTGGACCTACAGAGTGACGCTGCTGACCAGTTGCCAGCTGTTCTTACAAAGCCGGTTTATGCCACAGTAAGCTTCCATAAGCAATCAGAGTGTTGCGCTGTTTCCTAGCAAAGACAGAATTGTATTGTGGAAGAATGTGCGGTGACAGCTCCTATGTCATGCAGGTGTCAAACCTAACTCTGCCACAATTTGGACCTACAAAGTCAGCCCATGGTGACGTCTCCTATTGCAGGGATGCTCACTCTGAACACTTCAAGCTGCTTGATTTTTCCAAAGTGCAGAGCTGTGGTCAGGAGCCTGCTACACATAGCAGCAAGCATGCCTCAAGAAGTGCTCGTTTGCCTTTGGTGCCTAACACTACTCCAGTTCCACATGTGCACACAGCGTCTCAGTCTGCAATTACCAGCCGTGTAGACACAGGAATGAGCAAAGCAGCGCTGGCCAGCAGTGCAGCAGCAGCAACTGACTCACAATCTGCACAGCCTGCACAGCAGGCTAGTCTTGATTTGCCCACAACTTCTGTTTTCAAAATGCCTACAGCTTTTGGAGGTCCCAGTCCGCTACAGGCAAGCAGGTTGGAGGGGCAACCGAAGACTTGGCAGGTGTACAGCACAGCAGGCACAGCACAAGAGCCTGTCAGTCCAAATTCAAACAGTTTGGCGGCAAAAGCATGGCAGCAGGCACTTGCTGGTTCCTCTGCACATGAGCAGTGGGTGATGCGAAGGCATTTGACACACGGCAGAATGTCTGAGGCTGGTAGTGAGGACGGCTGGGGTGAGCTCTCCATCAGACTGCCAAAACAGGCAATCAACAGCAGCAATGAGGAGCAGCTGCTGCAGCAGCTGCCAGATGGACTGGGTGGGGCTGCAGAACTGATCAAACTGACCAAGGTAACCACTGCCCAACAAGTGCAGATGCCGAAGAAACACTAAGAAGCAAAGCTTTGCTGTCATGTGTTATGATAAATTCACCACATGCCAGTATGTAAGTTTACATACAGAAGTGCTTTGCTCATGCATTGCTCAACGTTCCAGAATCTGAAGACTAGGGTTGCAGATGCTTTGTTGATGGTTTGTCAGCTGTTAAGCCTGAGCTCATCATGGTAGCATAAGCCATCTTGGCACGCACAGACGACGGCATCCTAGCTTGCATTGATGTGAAGTGCAACAAGACGGCCTCAGTGGGGAACACAATGCAGCATGCACGCAACATGCTGGCCCTAAGCTGTGCAAGCTTGAACAGAGACCATGGTCAAAGTTTGAGCACAATGCTCAATGAACATATACCAGAGTGAAGTGACTACACTTTAGTACCTAGGCCTTCACATGCAGAGGCTACATCTGTGATTTCTCATTTGGCAACCATGCAATAATGCTATAGAAGTGTCTGTTATGTGTGTGCAGGACGATCAGGGCAACGCTCAACTATCAATCCTGATGGGTGGCAAGCCCTCTGGCCGCAGCCAAACCCTGCTGCTTGCTTCATGGCTCCAAGACCAGATTGCAGACTGCAGTAGCTCTGTGCAGATGAATCGTGAAATGCAGCCAAAACCCAGATCGCTTGACCAGACTGTGGAGGCAGCAGCAACGTTACCCGCTGTCAATGGTACTCAGACGCAAGCCTCAGGTGCAGCAGCTGATGCAGCAGCTGATAGAGGCCAGATGAGTCAGGGCAAGAGGCCCAATGCAGATATAACTGCTCTACCAGCGCTTGCCACTCAGCCCTCATTAGGACTGAGTGCAAGACAGGTTTCGCCTAAACAAGCAGCTTTGGGTCCAAATTCACATTCTACTTCAGGGGCTAGACCTCGCAGCCCTGCCCTCAGCAAGCCAGCTTGGGCATCTTCAGCTGGATCCCCACGCCGCTTGGGACTGGCTTTGCAGTCCCTGGGGCTCATCCCCCAGCCTGCATCGCTGCCAGACGCTCCACCCCATGCCAGCATCCCCAACTGGCAGGGACTGCTTGCAGAAGAGGCGGGCAGCCTGGGATTACCCTTCTGGGCTGATGAGATCATCAGACACCATCCAGATAGGGCTAGATCAGTCCTGAGTCTGCTTGGCACTGCTTTTGGGGTGTTGGTGCATCAGGTGTCCATGCATTGCTTTGAGAGAGGCGCCATGATGACGGGGCTCTGGAACCTGTTCACTGCGTTGATGGATGCAGAGGTGCAGTCTTTAGAAGAACATGTGCAGGTGGGTGCAGCATGCATGCTTCCTAGCAGGTCAGCACATAGGAGGCCCTGTCTATGAGAATGCGTCACTGTGTGCCTGGAACAATGCAGTTCAGCGCAACCAACATTGATGACATCCTCTATAATACATTGTGACAGCAAGGCATTGGAGCAGGCGTTGGTGCATATGCACAGCACTGTGCTTTCTTGCTGCAGAGTGCAAAGCATGCAGGCTGTTCACTAGCCATTCTGCTTTAGAGACTGCTGTGCCAATGCTTGGCAATTCATTTTGGTGATCCAGGCCAACATCGGTGACTTCCTCTGGTTATACAGACTGTCTTGACTTTTAGCTTTTGCATGCATGCTAACAGGCGCACAATCTATTTTTTTGCTTCTAGGAGCTACTGGGGGCAAGCTCAAGTCACCTTCTGATTCACCTGTTGTTGACGATGCATAGGAACTTGTTTGTTGACATTGTTTTTCATCAGGACATACAGACATCTTGACTTTGAGCCTTTTGTATATCTGCCAAAAGGTGCAAAATTTAATCGTCTGATTCATTTGTCACAGAAACTGCTGAAGACATACAAGATGTCTGTTGCTGTGGAGAGACAAGACTTGCCCTACATGTAGCTAGCTCATCATGAGCCGGAGACCGTACATATTGTTACTATCATCATGATGTCTCTTGCTTGCAGGAGCTGCTGACGGGGAATGTCCTGTCACCTGGGGGAAGCCTGACCAGCAAGCAGCTTCAGCGCATGGTCACTGCACTGGATCTGGCTTCAGACATGGGCGCAGAGATCAGTGCGCTTGAGGCTGACCTGGTGCAGGCCAAGAGCAAAGCTTTGCTGTATGAGGTACACAGTCCCAGTCATGGTCACATGGCGCTCGCAGCAGCCTTGCATGGCCTCCATGTAGATTGTCAGACAAGCAAGCAGCTGCAACATGGAAACCATGAAAAACTAGCAAAAACGATAAAACAAATCAACATCGTATTTCTGCGCGATACAAAAAGAAAGTCAATGTTGTTATCTCTTGGTGACAGCTCCTGGACCTGGCTTCAGGCAAGAGTGCAGCAATCAATGTGCTTGAGGCTGAACTGGCCTAGAGTAACAGCAAAGCTATGCTGTATGAATAGTCCACTCTGGTACTGCGCAGTCTGCAGCACAGTTTTTTATATGAAAGCAGCATCAGTGTATGGCCACAGAGCGGGAGCTGGCTTCTGACAAGGGTCCAGAGATCACTGTCTTCAAGGCTGAACAGGTCTAGGCCACCATCAAAGTTATGCTGTATGACGAGTGTATGCTGGTGCTTCACAGTCTGCAATACAGTACTGCACTGAGAGCAGCTATAGTGTAGGGATCACTGCGCTTTAGGCTGAAATGGTCTAGGCCCAGAGCCAGGCTATGCTGTATGAGGTGTTTACACCGGTCTCTCAAACAGGACTGTACCGAAAGCAGCTGTACTCCTTGGCCACATCTGCAAAGCTGGCTTCTGACAAGGTGCTGAGATCAGTGAGGCTGATCTGGTCACAGCAATCTTCATGGGGTACCACTTATTTTGCACGTACCTAGCTCATCATGAGCGGGAAAGCGTTAAATTGTCATTATTACTCTTACAACGAATGCCACAAGCCTCCTGTCTCAGGGGCGTCGCGGCATCAGCTTGTGCTTTTCTATGCAGACTGCGTCACATGAGCTGAAAGACACAGATGCAAGTAGCGAACAAGCAGCAGGGCTGCAAGTGACAACCTTGTCAAGGCAGAAGATGCCCATATAAAGCTTCATCCAGTACTTGTTGACCCTTGACCTCCTGACAAGCCCACATGACAAACATTTGCTGTGCAAACTTTGTCATGTGGTCTACAAGAGAGGCTTTACATGGATGGAGACAGCCAGAGCAGCCCATTTGAAAACTTCATTTTTTGATTAGAAACTTTGTACAATTTGGACTTGGCGCTGCCTGCTTATTCAACTGGGTGTGTTTTGCTGCAGACTGTGTCACATGAGCTGGAAGAAGAGGCTTTACGCAGGGAGAGGGAGGCAGAGCAGCACTTGAGGGGCTTGCAAGCAGCTGCTGCTGCAAAAGAAGGCAAGCAGACCGATGAGCTCAAGGCCAAGGAGCAGCAGATTTCTGACTTACAGGTGGCGCAATGTGTATTCCATGTGCTGCAGGAACTCAGGCAGATTCCCGTACAGTCAGCAAACCCCAAGCAGTGCATGTTGTCAGGCTAATCTAATGCTGTCTGCTGAGGAACCTTCATGGACCCTTTGACCTTCAAGTCTAGGAGTACATTTCAAAGTCTACAGGATAGTTAGGTAGTTATTTATCCAGTTATTTAGCTAGTTAAGTGTTGCAACATAGTGATATAGCAGTATTGCTCATATGTGCTACCCTGTGTATGTTTAGATTTACTATGCCTGAGCAGCAGCAGGGCCTTCATTTGCCATGGCACCTCCTCTGGAAGCCCTGTTTGCTGTCTTGTCATTGTGCATATGCTTTGCAAATGGGATACATACCTATATTGGCAGCATGATATAAACATTACCTCTGGGCCATAGGTCTGGGATGTCAAATGTGGGCTCAAACTGTCCTTGTGTTCAGGCAGAACTGTTGGAGCAGTCAAATCTGATATCAGAGCTGGCAAGCAAGCTGGAGATAGTGACCACAGATGTGCATGGCCTTGGCAGGTAAGGGAAGTGTCTTAGGTTTAGGGTTTACCTACAACACTAAGATAGATAGGTCATATTTCAGTGCAAACACGTGTCTTGTGATCATCATGCACAGGTGTCTTTGTGCTGTGTCACCATGTGTGGGAAAGCTGGATGCACATGCAACCACAAAGCATCGTTCTTACAATGATGCCCTTGTGACCGTACTGTTGTGAACAATCATACCTCAAATCTGTATCACACTCTGGTAAGGGCACACACCCTGTGAATCACAAACTCTCTGCAGTGGCCAGATTGAGGTCATATCAAAACATCGGTGTGTATTTGCAACAAATGTATGCATCATGACGTATCTGGGCATGTGCACTGTCAAAAGAGGATAGCAGCATGTCCTTGCCAGACAGTCACATCACATTGCATACAGACAGCATTACTGTCTGTCAAGTGAGCCTGCTGTCTGTACTCACAACTAAGGCTGTCAAATCTACAGCTGATCTGCCCTGCATCATTAGAGCTTCAGCTTACCTTTCAACATGTCTTACTCTGCATCTGTGTGAATCTGAAGGCCCCCATGTTGCTACTAAATCCACAACCATGTTTGCAACACATTCTTCGTCAAGACCAAACACACAGCTGACATACAAGCAATGATGTGCATGTTTGTAGTTTCGTGACAGAGCTCTTGGTTGCTGCATTGCCTGAAGTTGAGCATACTGTTCAAGACAGCTCGCGCTACACCTGTGTGGGTCTAGATGCCCTGAGCCTTGCTCATCAACCCACAATCATGTTAGCAGCACATTGTCTGTCTTGACCATGCATACAGCTTACATAATCATGCTAGCAGCACATTGTCTGTCTTGACCATGCATACAGCTTACATACAAGTGATGATGTGCATGGTTGTAGGTTTGTGACACAGCAGTTGGTCCCGGCATCACCTGAGGTTGAGCATACTGTTCGTGACGGCTCGCGCTACATTTGTGTGGGGTTAGACGCCCTGAGCGCTGCTGATGAGCTGGTGGAGGGAGTGTCTTTGGACCTGCAGCAGGTCATTGGGAAGCTGAGGCAGGCTACACACACAAAGTATGTACCCAGTGTTGACTTTGGAGCCAACAAGGTGGCGGTGCTCCACACACTCATCCAGGTCAGTCGTGCTGTGTGTTCCATGCAACCCTTTTTATGTCATTGGTCAATCATGTTTGGGGAGCTTTCATTTAACACCTTGTACTGCCTCAGTTCAGTGATGTGCGCACACCGAATGCAAATCTTACTGTCGTCTTTACGCTTTCTTTGTGATAGTGAGACATATTGCATCAGCTTGATCATGTGTGCTTCCGCTAGGGTACTCCAGAGCTCTCAACAGTCTGTCGTTGTCTGTCATTGTGTGGGAACAGTAATTGCCCCTTGTTCATCAACATTGTCACATGGATGCCATCTCCCAAATATATACCATAGATTTGCAGGAAGAAAGCAGAAGCAGCTGTTGATTGAAGGACACCTACAACCATGCATGACTGTCCAGAGCACCAAGGCACTATTTCCATGTTTGCATCCCTACTTTCATGAGAGCAACATTTGACTCAGATACTTGGTTGTCTTGCTGCAGCAAGAGAGCATGAAGAAGGCTGAAGTGGCAGCATCCAATGTCATGCAGGATGTGCAAAACTGCACAGCTGCTGCTGCTGCTGCATCACTGCAGCCTGCATGGATGCCAAAGCAGCCATCTGCAGATCAAGGTACGCGTGTCATGCTGGGATGCAATGCCATGTGTGATGCTTTTCATTGCCAAGTGTATGCCGAGCCGACGGACGGTGCGGGTCGCTTTCGGCCAAGGAGCTGCAGAGTGCTACAGCATGTTTGTTCATCGGTGTTCACCGGTTGCCATGTTACCGCAAGGCAAGCGTTCCACATCAGCCTGAGATCGTTTCAAACAAAATTGTTGACTGCCACGAATTCAATGTGATACAGCGGCTCAGACGGTAACAATAGTCATCAAGGTTGAGGAGCCCATCTACCTGACCCTGCAAGCGGGTGCGGCCGACGGGTACGAGCAAGAGATCACTGACCTCCGAGCCCAGCTTATCAAAGCCGAGCGGCACTTGGAGGACTCTTACGCGCAACTGGCTGACAAAGGCGGTGCCTTGGAAGCCGCCCAAGCGATGCTTGCTGAGGCACACGATGCGCTGACCATAGAGCGGCAGAAGACTGTGAGTCTCAAAGAGGAGATCAAAATCAATTCAGGCGTGCCATCGCTGCTTCTAACATCAGGCAGCAATGCCATCGCAGCCATGACCGGCGGGGAGGGCGCATCGGTGGCTAGGAAGCTCAGCGGTGCAGTAGATGAGACCAAAGATGGTGCTGTACATGACACCAAAGATGGTGCTGACCCTGCAGCTGCCAATCCCAACGTTGGGCCGAGCTTCAACAGGACGTTCCGCGAGACTCAGTCCACCACACGACTGGTACAGCTTACGCATATAAGCTATCATAGCCGGCATGCTTATGCGCATTTGATGGTCCAGGCAGTGAATATAGCCTGCATGCAGGCCTGACGCACTCAATGGAAACTGCAGTGTGTGTCTCTGCTCACCCCACTGCTGACACTTTGGGTTTCAGAGCACGCGAGCCCATGAAGCATTTACCTCCAAACAGCAAAAGTTGCGTCATGTCAAGTGAGCACTCTGTGTATTGACAAGATGCAAGCAAACACCAGCCTTGCACAATATGCAAACCAACAAAAGGCATCATCTCAGCACTTGCTTTGATCTGTTAAGACTATGTTGACCATACAACACCAATACAACAATGGTCAAGGCAAAACACCTCACAGCGCTGTGCAGCTCAACTTTGAGTGTATTGTAGGCTGCCAGAGGCAACAGCCTATCAAGGCTCAAAAGCATATCCAGTTTCAGCATCCTGCAGTCCGACAAGTCTATAACAGCTACCCTAGCTCAGGTGAGCGTTGTCACATCCTACTCTTGCCTCTGACAGCTGAGGTATGTCTCGTCTTGCAATTTGCCTCCACCTGCTCTCTGGCGCACAGTGAAGGCACTCAGGACACAGTGACACTTGCAATGGCCGTAACACACTTGTATTGGCCTGTAACACAGTTATGTTGGCCTGGAACACACTTGTACTGGCCTATAACACATGCAGCACTGTATCCATGTGCCAGTACCGTTTGTCAGATAGCGTGTGTGTGTTTGCTGATCCTGCACCTGTGTGTCTGTTGCCTGAAGAACTCCCCCCCGTATCAAAGGGAATGCTATGATCTTGCTCCTGCCAAATGCTCAAGCAAGACGATGCATTCAGACTGCATGGCTCTACAGTCGGACTGTGATACAACTGAGCGTGAGGCAAACTAGTTACACTGGCACATCTTGATGTGAAGCCCAGAAGCAGAGACGAGAGTATGCCATCATGCATGTCTCATGTATTCTTCGTATAAAAACACCCTTGGTCTACCGTTATTGTTGGTATGCTGACTGCTCAGGATAGGATGTCACACAGGGAGCTGCTCAGGACTGTATCTACCGGAACGTTGGGTAAGACACACATACATATATGAATGAATGTATGAACGAGCTCTTGGCAGACAATCCTGTCCACACGTGTCCTGCAGGAGATGCGCTCCTCTTCACCACTGCCAGTGGGCAAGGTGAATCAATTGCACGAAGCCATGGCGGCGTATCCCGATGTCAAGCCCAGAAGCATGGAATGGTGCCTTAAGCTGGTGGATGCCCTGTTCAAGAGCAAGCGTGTCAAGGTGTACATTCTGCCCTCCCCCCTGTGCCCTCCACTCAAAGCATATGGGGCTTTTCCTGTAAGATTTGCTACGCAACCAGGATAAGTGAACAGATGGTCTCCACTGACTTGGCTTTGGGCATTGCATAGTGGCAGATCCAGGATGCCTAAAATCAGCATTGAAACTCATTAGTATCGGCTTGTCGCAGCCTGGGCTTGTGTGTACTTTGCATTCAACTGCGCAGCATGAGGCTCCTGCACAATGCATACAGGATCTGTGTTGAACATGCACCAGTTGATGGGTGATGTTAGCAACCATGCATGCCCTTCTTTTAATAGATTTCCCCCCTGTTACCCCCGTATAGTTTATAAGCAAAAACTGAGAATATAGAATGCACAGATCTCTGTCAAACGTTAAGATGATGGGTGGGGTTGGTAATTCTGCATGCAGAATGCAGAGAGTCCACTAGCAGTTTGAAGCACACATGCGGCAATGATGAGGTACTGTTCATGCAGGACGCTGAGTGTGACAGAGCAAATGTGCCGAGAGCTCTCTTCATGGACCATGTGTTTGCTCATCTGCTGATGACCTATGGTGCGAAAAACATGGTCACAGAGTTTGCGGCTTGTCTGATGGTCACTGTGAGGCGCCACAAGGCGTTTGACCTCAGACTTGAGGTGAGTTATACTCTGATATGTCAGCTGCATTACTGTCTGAGCACCAATTGAAAACACCTGCTGCTGATGTGAGCAAAGAGATCTGCCTTCAATGAAGTCGTCAGTCTGTCTGATGGTCACGGCGAGGCGCCGCATGCCCTTTGACCGCAAAAACCAAGGTGAGTCTTGGTTTTGAGTCTGAGACCCCACAAGGCCTGCCATTTCAGGATCAAGGGGGGATTGGGAACCTCCACAAGCACTGCATGCACCATCTGCACACTGCATGTCAGCTTTTCTTGCTGACGTGAGCTGGCAACTCTGTCTGTCCATCCGTCTGTCTGTCCATATGGCCGTCCACCTGCTTGTCAGTCCTTCTGTATGCCTTGCAGCTTTGTGTTTTATAGGGTTGTCTCCTGGCCTTGCACAGGCATGTCATGCATGGGCGTTTTTGGAGACTTGACATCTACATGAAGGTTGCACTCAAGGTTGCACTTGACACTGTGCTGTCGTTGCAGATTGTTGAGAGGGCATGTCATGCATGGAGGGTTTTGGAGACTTTACATCTACATGAAGGTTGCACTCAAGGTTGCACTTGACACTGTGCTGTCGTTGCAGATTGTTGAGAGGGCATGTCATGCATGGAGGGTTTTGGAGACTTGACATCTACAAGAAGCTTGCACTCAAGGTTGCACTTGACACCATGCTTTCATTGCAGATGTTTGAGAGGTTTGCAACATCTGAATGGGACCTGCGCGTCCTGACTGGCTTTCTAGCTGCTGATCAGCTGCTAGGAGAGCCCACCAGGGTGGCCTGCTGCGATTACCCTGCTACACATGCACCAGTGTAAGTCCCCCATGCCAACAGCTTGCTACTTGGCCAATTCCTCCACATTCCGCCAGTTGTTATGGTGTATATATGTCAGTGAGCGTGACTGCTGGTGCTTGGACAAGGTGCCATTATGTGGTTGGGTGGCCCACGAGACCTGTTCCATCTACTGATTGAATTGAGCAACACATGGAACAAATTGCTGGTGAAATGCCATGGCTACGCAAACCCAGGGCTCAGATGCTACCCACCTTGCTTTATGTTGAAGCAAATTATACCATTTTGTGCAGGAGGTATGGGTCACCTTGGGTGTGCATTCACAAATGCATCTTTGTGGCAGATATAGTCCTGGGCAAGCGCAGCGCAGCAACGACGCATGCCTTTGCTGCCCAACTGGTGGCTAGGGCTGAGCCTGCCGAAGAGCAAGAGGTACAGAAGTACTTTGTGGATCCTCAGAACACATCAGAGAGGTGAGATGCATGCTTGTAAGATCGTAGAATGCTCATGACAGAGACCTGTGCATTGAAGACATAGAAGCAGTCAGCAGTCTTGTGCGCACCTGCGGAAATTTATGATATATATGTATAACCTACATGTATATATGTATACTTCTCTCTCTCTCAGACCATGTGATAACATTGTCTGTGCCAGTGGAGTTTCCAGAAGTGCCACTGTGACTCATAAGATCCAGCTATTGCATGCCTGCAGCAGCATCTCATTGACATGGTATGCATTGGCACGGCCTGCATAGTCTCTGCACATGCAATATGTCAATACTGTTGTACACTGTTATGCTAATGAATGTCATCATAGTGTGTGGATGTATATACAGAAAGATAACATGCAACTACAGTGTGCATGCATGCTGAGAATTGCCTAAAGCGTCGCAGGGGGTCTGAGTCTGAGGCCCTTGCTAAGAGCCTGATGAAGTCGGGCATGAAGAAGATGAGCGCCATTCAGTTCAAGCAGGCGCTGTGCATGGAGCTTCTGCGCTGTGAGTCCATTGTGAAGGACACACTGCCCTCCATCATCAAGGTATGGGCCATGCAGGGTTTTATGCATGCTTGCACAATCCTATGAAAAAGCAGTTGAGGCACACATCTTCAACACATATGGCTGAATTCCTGTCCAATTTCACTTGGCAGCAGTTCAGGGACAGACGGTTCTCTCCTAGCTGGATGATCAAGTGTCAGTGACGAGATGAGTTGCATGGCCAGCCGTAACAGACTGTGTGTGGCCACAATGGCTAGCTGCACTGATAGTCACATGGCAAGTCACACGACCACAGGCTCATCACATTGCATGCTTGAGGCTGATAGCACATTCTATTCAGATTGGTTTCATGTCATGTATCTTTGTCCAACATGGCATATGATCGTCCACATGGCGTCACTCAAGTCATGAAGTTGACTGTGCTGGTTTGCATGCAGACTTGTCCTGCACGTACCTAGCTCATCATGAGCTGGAAAGCGTTAAATTGTCATTATACTATTGTGTTATTAATTGCATGCAGGAGTTTGATTTGGATGACAGTGGAGGCATCTCTCAAGTGGAGCTGTCAGATGTGCTGGCCATGTTTGAAGGGTCCAATAGAGACCCTGTCCTGTGAGTCGCTGTACAAACTCCACGTCAGGCAACCATTACACCCTGTCCTGCAAGTTATAACTACTTGCCAGTTTTGGTGTTGAGTTTATGTTGCATCAAAGTCATGCCAGATGCCATGTTTGAGGGGCCCACTGGAGACCCTGTTATGTAAGTCTCCATACTGACTCCATGTTAGGCAAACATAACACCCTGTCATGTGAGACTACGTACCAAATTCATGGCAGGCAATCATAAAATCGTGACATGTGAGCTGCCCTACTGACATCATGTCAGGCAGTCATCACAGTCAGTCTTGAGGTGATGACTGTAACACTATACTGTGCTGCCAAGCGTGATGGCAGAGGCCATTAACCCGGCAGGAATGGTTGTGACAGATTCAGGAAGAGGTGTGACGCAGTGTGTCAGGAGACACAGAGTCTGAAGGCAGATCAACCTGGCCACCATCAGTTATCCAAATGGCCCATGTGACCTGGCTGAATGCTGCTTCAAAATCAAAACTGTAAGTAAGTGCTGAAAGAGGCACAGCAGCAACGCATGACTGGAGCAAAACAACACACCTGTGTATTGATATAGCTGACATGACTAAGTGAAGAAGGAGTGTGAGAAGGTGTGGAAGGAGGCTCAGCAGCTGACCGTGGCTGAAGCTAAAGATTGATAAGATCACAGCAAAGTATACTACTGACATAAATGGCATGACTAAGTGCTGTCTAAATGGCAAGAGGCACACCAGCTGAGCATGGCTGAACCTCGAATAACAATAATAACACACCAGTGTATGCCATTGACATGATCAAGTGCTGCAGGTTCAAGCAGGAGAGCGAGACGATACTGAATGAGGCACAGCAGGAGAGCGAGACGATACTGAATGAGGCACTGAACGAGGCACATGGCTGAGAGAATCCCCACACCAGTCTATACTGCAGACACAGATGGCATGACTAAGTGCTGCAGGTTCAAGAAGGAGTGTGAGAAGGTGTGGAAGGAGGCACAGCAGCTGAGCATGGCTGAGTCTAGCCAAGCGAGTGTGAGTGGTGAGCGCCACTCAGGCGATGCTTTGAGCTCTGAGGTGGACATCAGTGCTGCAGCCAAGGCATGCAGGAACTCTGAAGTCCCCAGGAGGTGAGCAAGCCCATCATTGGTCACTCTGCATGATCATCATTTTCACCATCAGTTCTGTGTTGCATTGTTGTCCCCATCAGTCAGAGTGAGTGACCCCGTCGCTGATCACCCTGCATATTCAGCATTCTTGTGATAAACAAGAGCTCTGGCTTGCATTGTTGTCCCTTTGCTCAGGGGTGATTTCTCTGCTGCTTAGGCCAGCCAAGAGATTTCACCTGCCCACAGAGGTGAGCTGTGTGTTTGATTAGTAATCATAATCACAATCATATTCGTATTCACATTGATATTGATTTTCATGTTCATATTCATACTTACATCAACAATCTAAACGCTTTCCGGCTCATGATCAGCTAGGTGCGTGCAGGACAAGTCTTCCCTCTCCAGAGTAGCCTGTCTTGTGCATCCCTGTAAGGCCTACCAATACAACAGTGTGTTTGATTGTTGGTGTTCTTGTACTTATTGTTGGTGTTCGTTCAATTACTGTGGGTGTTTTTTTACTTGTTTTTGTGCCCATTCAATAGTGCCTTGCTGATGGCTGATGTCAGTGTCTCATGCTCTCTTGAGATCTCAAATTCTTCAGCTGACATGGACACCAAAAGGTCCAGAAGGCGGGAAGCGCCATCATGTGTCACTTTGACTGATCATGGCCAGCATTAGTAGACTTTCAACATTGCCTTACGGTGTCTTCATCCTTGTTCGTTTGGGTTGAACATCTGAACAGCAGCTGCCAAGGCCTGCCTTATTACACAGATGCCCAGATGACTCAACAATGTTGTTAGTCATTGATCTGCTTACTCACCCTTAATATGATCCAAATACTGTCACTCTCTGCATGCCTTGTGTCTTTGCAGAGGTGGACATCAGCATTTCAGTCGGTCACAGTACAGCTTCAGGAGACTGCATCACATAGACAGTTGGCCAGCTCATGCATAAGCCGAAGAAGAAGCAGGCATGGGGCACAAGGCAAATACCTCACATGACACATTACTAAACCTTGAAGTCTGGCAGCTCATAGGATGCTGGCACAGGACCTCACACAAGAATGTACTCATGACTGCATATACCTGACCTAGGGGGAGACACGTGTCCATTGACGAATTGCACTCACATGTTCAATGAAGTAAACAATGACTGATAATGACGAATGCACACCGCGTAGGTTCATCAGGCTGCACTACACGCCTCCTTTGCCAACGGATGAGTCAGCAGAAGAAGAGGCAGACATGGCCAAGATGATGTTCATGATTGTAAAGCGGCAGTGGAGGCAGCACCAGCACTGCCTGACGCGCCTCTTTGCTGTGTGTGGACACAAGGAGAACTACCTCAAAGACCAGGTAAGTCTCAGCATGCTTGAGTTTTGATATGTTCCTCGCTCTGTGTCCTGCATGTAGTGTGTCATGTAGAATGAGATGTGCAGCAGCAGCACGCGTAGTGCCTGACACGCCTCTTTGCCGCTTGTGGACACAAGGGGAACTACCTCAAGGACCAGGTGACACTCAGCATGCTTGTGGTTTGATGTTTTGTAAGCTATAGCGTGAGGTCACATGTGCAGCAGCGTCAGCATTGCCTGACACACCTCTTTGCTGTCTGTGGACCAAAGAAAAACCGAAAAACTCAAGGCCAGCAACCATGCAACACCTCAATGATTAGGCAATCATTCTTTGCACTTATATTGCACAGCCTGTGTGCTGCATCATAAGCATGAGCAGACACATGGTCTCCTTATCATTCACAGTCATACAGACAGACATGCAGTGCTGCACCAGCAGCGCTGAACAGGAGTTTATGCCGTCTGCGGCAATCTCTGACTTGTCTGCCATCAGAAGTGGTTGTTTTTGTTGCTGTTGTTGTTGTTGTTGTTGTTGTTGTTGTTGTTGTTGTTGTTGTTGTTGTTGTTGTTGTTGTTGTTGTTGTTGTTGTTGTTGTTGTTGCTGTTGTTGTTGTTGTTGTTGTTGTCGTCTGCAGCCTTCCGCAATCAGTGCTAGAGTTTCTGCCCCGTTCTGCAATCAGTGCAGGATTTGCCCAGCTCCCTTGCTGACTGCGGAGGGGAATGTGTCACGTTTTGAACAATTGCATTCTTTCAGCTTCTGAAAGCACGATACTAAGATTTTCTGTTTATTTTTTGTACAGAAACAGTTCAGAGAAGAGATAACCATGAGATGCACAAGGTGTTTTTCAAAACCAGAGCTACTAGGTCACATGACTTCTGGGCTACTAGGTCACATGCTTTCAGGGCTACTAGGTCGCAACATTGATGTTGCCCTTCATGCTGTGACGGATTGCAGGCTGGAAAAAGCTGCTGCTTGCACAACATCAATTGAAACCGTTTGTAATAAAGGGGTACAGCCATCGTCATCATGGGAGCGTATATTATATATATATATATATATATATATAGATATAACCCAGATGCTACATCTAAATTGATGCTACATTCAAATTGATGCTACATCTAAATTGATGCTACATTCAAATTGATGCTACATCTAAATTGATGCTACATTCAAATTGATGCTACATCTAAACTGATGCCACCTTGGTTCAGTAGTGACAGCTTCACACGGCTTCTGCAGGCAATTTGCCACTCTCCTGCAAGCTGACAGTGCTGCATGACTGGTTTCCTTGTTTGCATTTTGCTGCTGCATAGGCATGAATGACAAAATCATGAAATTGACAGGCAACTGATTTCCAGCACAAAGTGCAACGACTATCTGTAAGGCTGATGCTGCATAGGGATGAATGACAACTAAAGATGGCATCTGCAGGCAACTAGGTTTGTTGAGGAGGCAAACCACCAGCGCAAGGTGCAACTCTTCTTCACCATAACCCTGACCCTGCTGGAGCATCAGCTACTGAATCTGAAGCAGAAGTGCTCGCCAGCAGCCCTAGCTGCAGACCCTAGGATGGATGTTGAGGCCATGTTCAGCCGTATTGCCAATGCTATCAAGGTAAGCATGCATCAGACAATCCCAGCACTCTTGGTGGTCCATACATGTGTGCACCGCACATTTTGCAGGCATTGTGTCAGGTCCATGCTGTCTGGCCAGTGTATCAAAGCAAGAAGTATGTTTTGCATGCTGCTACAGTGTCTGCAGCTGTGTTGTGTGTTGCATGCTCTTTGGGTGTCCGCAATAGCTGTCATGTTTGACTACTCTGTTGGGTCATGGTGCTTATGTGTTCACTTATAGTGCTGTTATGCAGCTTCTGTATTGTCATGAACAGACCTCTCCTGCAACATGTTGCACTTGCATGATGCAAATGTTGTGCTGGCATGCAGGTTCTGTACGGGCACAAATGCCTTCTGCAAGATGACTTCACTGCCAGTGAATCAAGGGCAGCCAGTCCCAGTGGTGGGGTGGTTATAGGCAAAGCCAGGAGGCTGAAGCAAGACCAGATGTCTGTGTATAATGCTGTTCAGGCAAAGATTGAGCAATATGCTGCTCAACTGATTGGTCAGAAGTATGTCACAGGGATTCAGCGGTGGCGCAGGCAAGCTGAACTGACTCTGTCACGTAAGCATAAGGGTCTAGCCGCAACATGACCTCATAAGTTCCATCTTTCTGCACAGAAGGATTGACTTGGCATGGAACACTTGGCCAGCATTGCTATGGCAAACATGCTAAATTGCAAGACAGGACGCTTTTTGAAACACAGCTGTACTTTTGCTTACATTCAAATGCTTTGCCGTCAGCATGTTTCGTTTGTAATCCTGCAGCTGCGACTAGCATTTGCCAAACATGGTGCCACCATATTGCAAGCAACATTGCCAGTGATGGAAGCGCATGTGTGCCCATTTACACGGTTTCGTAACATTTTGTGTAGTTTGAAGTCGGGCTGAGCGCTCACATTGATCTTGATCAGGTGTTTTGCTGGGTATGCATGTGCACACCTAAGTGGCCTCTAGTACTTCTGCTTTTCAGACACTTAGCACAAATTACCTGAACATTTGTTACATGCAATCTGATTTGCATGTTCCAGGACAATATCAGTGGCAAGAGTATGTTTGTCAACCTAGCGAATTTAATAGCGAACACAGTCAGGGTCTTGCAAAAGGTTTTTCACCAATACATGCCAGAACAGACAGATGCTAATCAGTACATGCTGTATCTAAATTGAGACATTTTCCTATCGACCCATCAAATATGAGAACACTTCTGGAAGACAACATCAACTCCACCGAGCTTTCTACTCGTGTTCTCCGACACCAGCACCCTCAGCAGCCTGGTTGCTGTGACTTTCAGACTTCTTGTCACTACGCTTCTCAGTCTTCTTGGTGACTTGACCGTCCTTGGACTCCTGATGGGACTCTGACCTGTGCTCTTCAACACGAGTCTTGCTGGCAAACTCCTTGGTCAGCAGCTCCTCCTGCCTGGACTCTGCTGCCTGTGCCTTGGCATCAGCTGCATCTCCAATCTGCAGCATACCCATTCATTCATTGAAGATGTGTTTGCAAAAGTCCCAGCTACTAGACTTTTTTTCCACATACTTATTGCACCACACCCATGGCGTCCATAACACCAAGTGCATTATGATGCCAGGTTGTTATGAAAGTATGCAACAAAGAAGGCTTCAGACAAACAAGCAAGGCTTCAGACAACCCACAACACCTTGTGTAGTATGCAGACAGGCCAGCAACTGTTGTGCTTGGACCAGGTACACCCCAACCATAGGTACACCCCAACCATACTGCCAGCCATAAACTTGGAATATTTTGGGTGCAGGTAAGAGGATCAATTTGCAGTGGTGCAATAACACACGAGTACTAATGTGAAACCTCAGAAGAAAAGCACCAGCACACACGTAACCGTAGACATCTCGCAGATTACCACAAGGTATCAACGTCAGCACCACAAGATTAGCTTCAAGATGCTATGCTAAGTGCTACACAGAAGTAAGATAATGTATACAGTGGGAGGCTAAGCACACAGCCTGCTCACCTGCTTGGCACGCTCCCAGTGCTCACGCTCTGCAGACTTGGCAACAGACACCTGCTGCTTCATCTTCTCCCACTTGTCTCTGTAGTCATCAGCCTCAGCAGACTTCTTGCCAGCAGCCACGGTCAGGTCATCAGCCCTCTTCTTGACTGCTGCAGCATCCTTCTCAGCCTGGGCCACCTCTGCCCTGGCAGCATTCAGAGCCTCGGCGGTCTGGCCAACCTGCAGACATGGCAAAAACCGTTTACAGTACACTCAGGTGATATAGTATCTCCAGTAGACATCAACATGCACGGGAAATATTCACTTATGAGCGCACATACACACCCCTTGCAACACATTTGCAATTTCACAGTATAAGCAGTTTGTACTTGGACATGCATGGCTTAATTTTTGAGACAAGCATATGACTACTGGCAGGATCAACCAGGTAGCTGCCTTACGGAATACGATAGGGTGCTGTGCCTGGCGAAATGCCTACATCGGCTCCAGAGCGCACAGGCTGCTCATGGAGCAGTAAAAGCTTATGTACATTGTTGCTGCAGCTTACACCAGAATAAACACCCATATGGGAGGCACATCACCACCATGCTGGTGGATTTTAACCAGACGCAGAGCATGTTAGAGATGTGACACTTAGATGGCTGGTGAGCACAGCAGCAAAGGGGAAAAAATCAGCAAGGAGCAACAGAGCTTGCTTACATCATCCTCAGCAGCACGCAGGTTTTGCAGGAGCTCATCAGCCTTTTGCTTCAACTCCTTGGCCTCTGCCTTGAGGGCTTCGGCCTCATCCTGAGCACGTCTGGCTGCACTCCTGGCCTTGCTGCACAAAGCACACACACACCTTGATGAGAATGTAGTCAGAAAGACTGAATTACACAGCCTGCTTATGCAACGACTTTATGCGTGTAGACTTGGCAGCATAGAGGCTGATGATACACAGCAATGATGTAAATTTTGCATGATGGTATGTCTGTATGGCAGATAATTTACGATGAGACAGCGCTGCAAGACAGCAGTCAGGTGAGATCTGGAAGGGGCTTCTTGCAGTTGCAGTACACATAAGTCTCTCAGTAGACAAGCATCTATTCCACACCAAATAGCAGTGAAGCTAATGATATGCAGACTGTGTGCTTGGACATGCAACAAACGCTTGAAGGAGTCACTCACTTGGCCTTGTCTTGAGCCTCCTGCTCCAGAGCACTGAGGCGGGCAGCCTCTGTCTTGGCCTTGTTGGCAATCTCAAACTTCTCCTTGGACCACTTCTCCTTCTCCTGCAAGGGCACATGAACATGTAAGCCTTGAGATTCACAGAGGATTTGTACAAGTTGCAACTGCGTACTGCAAAGCTGTTCTGTCCAAAGACATCGCATCATTGTTTGCGAGAACACCACTCGGTATACTCAGCTGTTAATGCTTGCCGGCACTGCTGTTGTGCAGCTGGAGCAAGGAGCATGCAGAAAGGGTTGAGACACAATGGCACTGGGGTGACATTGCAGTTGCACCGCAGATGCAGTCACGCTGTCATCGCTGAAACTGTAAAGTATGACCAACAGTATCCTGAATGCAACCAGATGCAAAGAAATTTGTTTCTAATATGTAGCGCAAAAATGGTGCACAACTTGAAAGATGCTGTGATGTGCAGCTCAACAACGAAGTACCTGGACTTCACGGTCAGCCTTCTCAGAGTCCTTCTTGGCCTGAACATACTTCTTGCCCAGACTCTCAGCCTTGTCCTTGAGGGCTGCTAGCCTGTCCTCCAGGTCACCAATTTCATCATTGACTCCAGTCAACTCCTTGTACAGCCTGCAACATGCACAGATGGTTTGGTCAGAGGCTCATGTCGAGTTGACCAGACCACATAACGACAGTGACTGCCTGCATGAGTACACACAAGAGAGACACGCCTGTGAGTCAGAAATGACAACAAAATCATTGGTGGTGCATGCGCATTAAACCATGCAATACAATAATCCAATCAGCTGATCACGCCACAGCGGGGCTGTTTCTGCCAGACTAGCACAAAATGCAACGCCTTGGAAAGATAGTGAAGATGCGCAACAGCGCTTTCACAGACACAATGGCAACGAAGAGAGTCAATTTTCTAGACAAAGTCGTATGATGCCAGATGCAAATACCTAGAGCAAAATTAGCATAGTCACTTACTTCTCAGCTGCCTGTCTCTTGCCCTTGGCATCACCAGAGAGTCCGGTCAGACCAGTCCTGATACTGTGTGCCTCCTTCTCGGTCGCCTCAGCTCTCTGCTGAGCACGAGAAGCTCTATCAGCCAGTTTGGCTGCTTCATCCTCGTACTTGGCAGCGTCTGAGTCAGCTCCCTTGGCAGCCTTCAGCTTGTCTGCAGCAATCTGGTCCTTGGACCTTGCATCTTTGCTGCAGGCACAATACAACAGGTCAAAAGACTGAATCATCATATTGATTGCACACCTGGTCAAATGATACAATATTGAAAAGTGTACAAGAACACTCCCTGAAGAATCCAGGCCACCAGACTTGGGGGCCTCTGCGAGGGCAACTTGAGGGCACACTGCAAAAGTGACACACATACCAAGTCACAGATACACATAAGACAGCAGTATGCAGATTATCAGGAGAAACTGAGCAAAGGCGTAGTGCACTCAATGACTCAATCAAAACACGTACAGAGTGCAATCAGAAGTCACCAAATGAAACAAGCGGCCTTGTTCAGTCAATCAGTCAATCAAAGCAACAATCAACCAAAATACACGACATGTACTCAGCACACATAAATTGTAATACGTTCACATGAATCTGCAGCCACAGACCATTCTTCCCTGCATGCACAGGAAATTGCAGACACTAATGTAACCATATCATTTGGGTTTGTCAGGAAACTGGGTTTGTCAGGAAACTGCAGATCAATTGGACACAGAGCTTACTTGGCAGGGTTGAGAGCATCTTGTGCGTCCCTCACTCTGGCCTTGGCATCGTCCAGCTCTCGCTCCTCTGCTGGGATTGCTGACTTGCTGGCCTCTGCAGCTCTACGGATCTCTTCCTCCTTACGTTCTAGGTTGGAGGCTTTGTCTGCAAGCTCGTTGGCCTGCGATCGCGACCACCAAGATAAATTACAATCGGCGAGTTCATGCATGGTCATAAAGTGAGAACTGGAATTGCGAACTAGACTGTCAACCATACCTCGCGCTTCTTCTGAGCAGCGATCTCGGCTGTCTCCGTGGTCCTGCTTGTCTGCACCTTGACATTGCAGGCCTCCTTCTTGGCCAATTCTGTCTCCTGCTCAGCCTTGTCCCATTCAGAATCGTTGGAGGGACCGCACTGCAGATGACAGGTAACTCAGCCGAACTGGCATGCCTACGTGGTAAGGTCATCAACCCAGCCGAGAAACTGAACGAAGCACCGAGCGCCGACCCGTCAACGCGGAGCAACACACGATAGAGCATGCTTTGTACCGACACCTCCCATCAGGCAGTTCAACCGGTATTGCGACTTGATATAGAGCAATCATACCTTAGTGCTGCTCGAAGTGGAGCTTGACACCTTGCTCTTAGCAGATGAGACACTGCTTGAAGTCTTGTCTGATGCTTCCTGTGATGCACCAAAGAACGACTCCTTAACGTTGCCGAGAAAGCCCTTGGTCTGCTCCTTAGCCTCAGTTGCCTTCTTTGAAGCCTGATCTTTGGTCTCATCAACGTCGTTGGGAGCCTCAATTTTCACTTGGTCGCTGGCGCGAAACATGGTTGCAAGTCTGTATCAACGAGTTCAGCAAATGTGAGTGTTTGCGCAGAGTGTCTCGCGCGTGCGAAATCGGATTGGGTGCGAAGATGAGACACGGAATGGCAATGACTGGAGCCGTCGTAGGTGCATGCCAGCTCTCTCCCGGTCAGATTCCCATTGAAGCTTCCGGGCTGGTCAGCCTGGCGGGATGCTGCTGCACTGCAAATGAGGTTGCGGGGACACGTTCGCGACGATCTGGCCATCCCCAGATATTTGGCCGATTGAAGCAGGCCTGCTGGCAGCGCATTTCCGATACAGTCAGCCTAAGCCTGCATGGCTGCGATGCAGCATGCACTGCGTAGGCCGTAAGTGCGCAATGCATGCTGCATTGTTATAAGCAGGTTTTAGATTGCTGACTGGCTTCGTGCTGCAGGTATGTGTGCATGGCGCAACAGAAGCACAAGCCATGATTGCACATGTGTTTGTGATGCTACACAAAGGGCACTCAAGTGGTCTACAACATAGTCAAACGCAGGTGTATTTACCCAGTCCAGTATGTGCAATGCGAAGTGCAGACACAAAACTTGTACCGATAAGTGCGACGCTCACACATAAAACACAGGGGTGCATTGGTTTTGCTAATGGACAGCTTGGTTTTCACTCTCCTGCAGTACCCTTTGCATTACACAGAGGATGCAATGATTGATCAAACATGAGGCCTAGGCACACAGGCTATCAACCTATGCCGCTGTGGTCAATTCAAGGTCAGGCATGCTTAGCCATGGCATACGTTCAGCGTGTGCATTCCAGAGCCTGCTGTCTCCACTGCAAAGTTGTGGCAGTCCTAAGAGCTGCTGGTAGCAAGATGTCAGTCAAAGGGTCCTGGCGTTTCTTAGTGTTTACCAGACTTTGGTGTCTGCCTCAGGTCCACTTATCAGTACACCTCCCTAATAACAGTCGTGTGGAGACAATCAGCATGCTCACCTCTACTCATGAGACTGATCAGGTGGTTTGCCTAAAGCCGCAATTACTGCTCACGTGTGGAGCTGGACTCATTTGCCTTGCTACTATTTAATGCAACAATGTGTCAGTCAGCTGGCACTCCTGCCTGCAATGCTGCATTTGAGCGACCCACAACTCCGCCGTTGGATGCAGACCTGTCTATGGAAGTCAGCAACAGGGTCGCCCCTCATGCTGAAGCACTGTACAGTACAGCACATATGGTTTGATCAGCAGCAACTTTGCCATTGACCACAGCCAAGCCTTGAAGGACTCCCAGCTTGCACTGCACTGCATGCGCTATCTACACACGATACTTACATCTGGACCTTCTTCCACCGAGGCTATACCGTATTGTATCAGCGTCTCGGACAGCGTCTTGCCAAGGACAGGTCATGCTTTCAGATGTCATTACACAAGCGGCAGCAAGCTTGCCTTAACAAGTACCTCATAAGTGCCTTATAAGCGCCTTACTAAGTTATGTATGCAAGCGCCTAAACAGGCACGGTGCCTGACCAGCATGTTATGCATTGCAGCATCCTGTACCGGCTCCTGGTCTCCCTTTGAGTGGAGACTCTATGCATAGTTATATGACTACAACTTGTCATAAAGACTAGCAAGGATACTTGGTGGCATTGCTGTGCTACATGCTACCGGTACTACCCTCTATGTGGTGTAAAATATGCTTGCATATGCGGGCTCAACTGAACATGCCTAATACAGTCAACACAATCGTCAAAAGTGTAAAAACATTTGACTTCATCTGCACGTACAACGGCACCACACGGTTATAAAATCGCACATGCCTTCTTGCAATATATTATTTTTTAGTAACAACAAATTATTTATTTCATAGTACATTGGAGTGATATGTAACGCTAAAGTGCATGCTGAAACGCCAGCAAAGGAGTTCGAGCCCGATAGAGCTTCACACATGCTCCTGCGCTGCAAAGCAACCCCGCTTTCTTGTTTGCCGAGGCATCAGTCTGGCAGGAAATTGACACCCAGCAGCAAACACGTCTTTCTATGTAAGTCTAAGACCACCTCAAGTGTATTGAAGTCAGATGGAGTACAATCCGGTGCAAGCCCCGGTTCCGCTCAGGACTTCCATCAGCTTTTGCTCGAGACTCAGCAAAGCATTATTCAGGTAGATCCTCGCCTCATAAAAGCACAGCGATAAGCACAAGGCTCAGCAATTGCAGGTCAACCTTGTGCATGCAGGAAGCAGAAAGCTTGGAAAGCAGCGGGCAGACCTTTCTAATAGACAAATGGGCAACAGCGCCATCGCGAAGTGGCATCACAGCCGTCATGCAAGACGGCTGCCTGCTAGAGAAGGTATGGGATTGCCAACTTTGCGTTGTTGGTATGGCATCAGGATCACACCCTTTAGATGTCATCGCAGGGAGCTGTCAATATCTCTTTGGTGCAAGGCAAGTTGACACCAGAGAGAGCAATGGCAATGAGCAGCAGAGGTAGGGGCATTCATCATGCAGGAGGGCAATCGTACTCAGCAGCAGCACTGTCCCTGGTCTTTCACCCTGCTAATCCCTTTGTGCCGACTTTGAGGGCAGACGTTAGACTATTCCAGGTATGTTGCTTCTTGCAGACAGATCATTCGCACGTGAGATGGTGTGTTGCCTATCAGTTTGCGCTGACTTGCTATCAAGCAACTAGAACCAATACATGTTCTCACATGCTACATAGCGCTCTGCTGATGGATGGTCATTATTTGCATTAATGAGGTTCAGAGTGATGTGGTGTTGTCTTCCACCTGTGATGAGCTCAGCTGACCATTGAAGTCATTTCAGAGTGCATACGCTGACAAGTGCACATCAAACTTCGTGGTGCGTATATGTATATACGCAGGGGCCCAGGCTTGGTCCCCTGGGGGGGTCTGACCTCATGCCAGCTGAGTAACACATTCCTGCAGAGGACCCAAAGCTGCTCCACAAGTCATGCACAATCATTTGCAAGACTGCTCTGCATGCATGCTGCTATCCCTCTGCAACATCATGATCATGAGCAGGCTTGACAACAGCCAATTTCGCCCAACACCTGACCAAACAGGTTGATGAGCATCAGTCATGTTGCAAAGTACATGTTATGATTGCCTTAGGGCTGAGAAAGCAACTGGCATGGCCGCCTGATGACAGCCTGGGGGATGACTCTTGCCATGTATGCAACTTCTAGAGGCAACACCTCCTGGGCATTTGACCCCTCCCCCCCCCCCTTGGGGCCCTCAACTATAATCTGGGTCCCCCAGGGCGGCAATTTCCAACCTTCTATTCTGTCACACATACTCTGTAGGTAGAGGGGCAGGCATGGTATGGTGGCGGCTGTGACCTAACACCAGCTTACCTCTTTGAAGAAGATGCACGTCAATTCCACAGCTTCTGGAAAGCTAAATGTGACAAGCACCATACTGACTTATACCCCAAGTACAAGGCATGGTGCGATGACTACTTCTACATTCCTGCGAGACAGGAGCACAGGGGCATTGGGGGAATCTTTTTTGATGATTTGGAAGCCAAAGATGCTCCATTTGATGTTTCACAGGTGTGTTGTAGTTCTCTGAACCAGGTTGCAGGCCAACTTATAACTTGGTTCAGTAACCTCCAGACAAACAAGTTCCAGTTCCACCTTGTTGACCCCGTTGACCCCGTTGTGTTGCTCTAGTCCACTGACCCTGCCCTGCCCTGCCCTGCCCTGCCCTGCCCTGCCCTGCCCTGCCCTGCCCTGCCCTGCCTTCGTCCGGCCCATCCCGTTGCCCGTTGTATGTGCGTTGCTGTTTGCATAGTTGTTTCAAGTGGTCTGTAGCACTGGCCTGATTCAATGCGAGAACAGCATTGAACTGCTGTATATGCATTGTGCAAAGATAGGGCTCTGCCTGAATAGAGCAAGTGGGTGACGGCACGTTTGTGGTTTTGCTCCCACAGCTAGTTGGCGAGCCAGTGCATACCTGGGATCACTGCATTTTCCCCTGATCAGTGACCGGCAGAGTTGCTTTTAGTCGCCAGTGTTGGTCGACAACCATATTGCAAGTTCTGCAAAATGCACATGACTGCAACATTACGTCATGTGCTAAAAGAGATGCTGCTTAAGCTGCTCACAGAGCAAGACGTCCATTGTGCCTGTGTGTCTTGTGTATTGTAGGCAACCACACTGTATAGCTGGGGTCGCAGTCGCTGGTGCATGCAGTCTGCCAATCATCAGCAACACAGTTGTTGTTGCTGCAGTTTGTGCAGGATGTTGCTGAGGGCATATTGTCAAGCTGGAGGGACATTGCCACGAAGAGACAAGCAATGCCTTTCTCAGATGAGCAGCGACAGTGGCAGCTATTGAGACGAGGAAGGTATCTTGAGTTCAACCTGCTGTACGACAGAGGCGTGAAGTTTGGGCTGTCGGGAGGGAGACTGGAGTCAATAATGGTGTCTGCGCCACCGCTGATCGCCTGGAGGTACAATGTTGTTCCAGAAGCAGGATCTGCTGAAGCTAAGCTGGTAGCAGTGCTGCAAAAGCCTGTTGACTGGGCGAGTCCCACCACTTGAACACTATAACGTTGGTGAATGATACGCATACTTAATTATGGAGCAAGAGTTGACAGCCTAGACACATGTTTCTATGCATGCAACAATTGCAGCTACCTCATTTAACACACACATTGAGGCACTGGTATAAAGACTACCGCCGTGCCATCATGCTGCACATCATATGCATGGGCAGAGCATCGTGAGCTCGTGCGGCCTTAGCTCCGTTCGTTTGCATTACAACAATGTGCAGCTGCATTGCCCAAATATGCCTGTCTGTATGGCTGCAAGCTAGCTATATCGTCTGTGTTTTCTTGCATAGGCTCTGACATGAAGTCATGTACGTCACAAGTATGTGCTGACACAATGAAGTCGTCTGCATATTGACCAGCAAGAGAACGTCGTAAAAGCAAGAAAAGTTTTCTCTTTTCAGTGATCATAACGGGAGCCTCCTGAGGCGG
>JAABUP010003600.1_pt1 | contig 27132 bp, 33 predicted proteins | sample 5559201 | NCBI WGS metagenome assembly JAABUP01 (sample SAMN10711887, study PRJNA513373) | rock metagenome | isolation source: Antarctica rocks | place: Antarctica | reverse complement strand
CATCCAATCATACCCGATAATCACACCTTTGATCATCCGCTCATACCCCACAATCACACCATCAATCATCCAATCATACCCCACAATCACACCTTCAATCATCCAATCATACCCCACAATCACACTTTCGATCATCCAATCATACCCCACAATCACACCTTCGATCATCCAATCATACCCCACAATCACGCCTTCAATCATCCAATCATACCCAAAATCACACCTTCGATCATCCAATCATACCCAATAATCACACCTTTGATCATCCGCTCATACCCCACAATCACACCTTCAATCATCCAATAATACCCCACAATCACACCTTCAATCATCCAACCATACCCCACAATCATACCCTCAATCATACCAACTGGTGCTCTCTGTCACTGCTTGTCTTGTTCTCAAGACGCCAAATGCATGCAGACAGTGTGGCTCTTGTGCATCCTGTGCAGATGAGCCTTGGTCAAGAGTTGACAAGGCGTACCTTCTGGGTGATTCTGAGGCAGCGTGTGCGTGTGTTGTTGGTGCGATGCCATTCCAGCTTCACTGTCTTGTCCAGAATCAGATCCAGGTCTCCTGAAGACATATGCCACACAAGCATGTGACTACAACTCTGTAGCCAAAATCGTTTTGAGCTTGCACGACAGCAGCTTTCTCAAGCACAGCTTTTGTATCATCTGTCAATGTCATGCTATACAACCCAACCCATTTCTCGGCATTCTGCAACAATTGTTCAATTTGAGAACAAAAATATGACTGTATCATTTGCAGTCTTGTATGTAAGCATTGCCCAAAGGTTCGCAATTCGCTCGAGCCTTGTGTGGGACTGCGTGACTGCATGCTTTTGTATCAAATCACGGAGCAAGTAAACCGGTGAACACAAACACTGGATTCCACAAGGTGTGTGAGGTCCAAGCTGCAGCCTGACGATTCTAAGCAGGGTCACAGTGCTCAGCTGACCTGCAGCGTCTTGTGCTAGGTCATCTATCTTCCTCTCAATACCTTCCTTCTCCACACGCACTTCCTGAACAAACCCCACACACACAAGTTTCAGGATTTATTTTCAATTCAAAATAAACTTACCCTTAAGTACAACTAAGCAGACAGAGCATGAAACAGCAGCATGTAGACCTAGCACCGATGCAGCGCAGAAGAAGTGTGTGCACATACAAAACAATCATGACGGCATGCAATGCCATGCTGCTTGCAACTGATTTGTGCCCTGATGGCTTGCCAAAGCAGTGTCAGACACAATCTCCTGGCACTGTGTCAGAAACACTATTGGCTGCAATACCTCCAATGCCACAATACTCAAACGCATGCAAGGCTGCACGTACAGTGTCACAGAATGGTGCACAAAGACAAACCATTGCATCTGCAAAGCCTGTTCCAGGATGCATGTACACCAACATTGACAGAAATAGTCATAAACATGAGTGCTCCCCAAGCAAGCTTAACTCCCAACTACCATGGAAACAAACCTGGAGCCCTGAGTCATAATGATGTGCAAGACAGACTGCTTTGGAGAGATAGGACTTGTCCTGCACGGACTTAGCTCATCATGAGCTGGAAAGCAAACTTATTCCTATTATTCTGATTATTATGGCAACAAACCTGAAGCCCTGAGTCATATGAGGCACAGATGAGGTATTGTCAGGGATCTTGTCCATACATAACACACAGTTACCACGGGGACAAACCTGAAGCCCTGAGTCATATGAGGCACAGACGAGGTACGCATCAGGCAAACTTAGTACACAATTACCATGGGGACAAACCTGAAGCCCTGAGTCATATGAGGCACAGATGAGGTACTCATCAGGGATCTTGTCCAGATCCACAGCAGCCTCCAACAGCTCCTCAAACTTCACCAAGTGCTCATCGTCATGGTACTCTGCCAGTTTATTTGCATACCTGCAACAAGACAACTTGTCAGAGTCATACATGCTTTTGTGTTGGGTGCTGTGGGTTTTGCTTGTTGTGACATCAAAAACCCCTCATGAGAGCAAGCTTGTAGGCTGGCTCGACCAGAAAGATGCAAAGGACCCCAGCCTTCGTGTTGAGGCGACTGACACACACCTGAATACAGACATAATGGGTAATCCAGAATTTGGGTTTACCAGACTTGCAGATGGTTCAAACTCACTTAGTAAATTTGGGTAGTACAGTTGGGTACGACCCACGACAGCATTGAGTAGTAGTGATGATGCTGTCAAGTAGATATTACCCAGGTGCTCTGCTGGTACCTATGGGTGTCTGGAATGCTTATTGCCATGCAGGTCATCATCACTCAGCAATGACACCGTTTATGCAAGTGTGCATGTATCACTCATGAGCCCGTGTGATACATGTGATCCTCCAGTATAGTAGCACCATGGATGGATCGAAGCATTTATGCTGCTGTATGGCCTTCTAAATCGGGGTGAGGCATACCTGATACCCACCTGGCTAATGCGAGAGGCTGGCACAGGTGAAAATCAATCAATCATGGATGCAGCAAGGCAGTGACAGTGCACGACAGTGCACATAGCATGACCTGGTTCTGAGAAGATCAGCATGAGGTCCAGGATGATCCAGCAGGGCAGCTTGGATCATGGGCAGTTTGCTGCTGGCCCTATACAGCTGGCACAGGTCTGACAGGCTAGTCTTGCGCCGCTCCAGCTTCCGCGTCAACCGCTCCACGTCTGGCATGCCTGCACCATGTGATGATCTATGACTCACCCTTTTACCTGTCCCCAGACGCATGCTACAGAGGCACAACACCTGCCAAGTGAATATGCTGGACAAGAAAGGAATTCCACGAGCATGCACACAACAGGATCATTGGGCTGTGTCTGCTTGCAGCGACATCTCAAGTTGAGGGTGTAAAAGCAAATGATGCTGCTGGCTGGCTAAAGCATTGTATCCTCTCTGTTTGCTCCGGGCTGCCGCCCTTAGGAGGCTCCCATTATGATCGCTGAAAAGCATATTCTTTTCTTTTCTTGTTCTTTTCCTTTTCCCCCTCTCTGTCTGCTGGTTCAACATGTGCACTTCAGCATGTCTGACAAATAGGGAAGCAGGGCCCACCCCGCAGGTGTTGGTCTCTGAGGCTTTCCCTGAGGGTTGGGTCACTGGTGAAGGTCTCCACAATGTCATGCCTCACTGTGATCTCTGCCAAGTCCACCAGAGGCTGCTTCAGCCACACCTGCAAGCCCACCTCAACACCAGTTGGTTATCGACAGACACATAGACACACAGACACAGACACGCACACACAGACACACACACACACACACAGACACACACACAGACACACATACACACACACACACACACACACACACACATCAAGATGACCGGCTGTGTAGTGTTGCTGTTTAGGTCTGCGGTGACTTGTAGTGCCAAATCTGCAATCCATGCCCATGCCATGCCCAGCACCCTCCTGTCATTTGGGTTCACACACACACAATGTACCCGACACAGAGATGCTGTGTACATTGCATTCTGTGGCGTGCTTAGTGTCCTCGAGCGCTACATTTCACGGCCTCGTGCAACACAGACCAGACACAAGCATGACCTTATGAGGGGTCACAAAAGTGGCGAGTCTGTCAAGCTGCAATGTAGCTTTGTAATAGTGAAGTGAATGGAAAGATCAGCATGGCCTTCTGCCTCAAGATGAGAAGCCACAGAAGTATAAATATTTTCAGTATCAGTCGACTAGGGCTTTGCGGCTTGCCTTCAGGATGCCCTTGCTCATACGTGACAATGCATGGAGACATACATACTTGCATTTACTCAAAGCACAAAGAAATACGTATTTGGGTGCAGTCCAAAGAGGGCTGTGAGGCTTGCCTTGAGCAGGCGCTTGCCCATGCTAGTCCTGGCTCTGCTCATCAGGCCATACAAGCTGAAGTTGTCATTGGCGTCAAACTTGGTCTTCATGACATTGAGGGCGCGCTGTGCTGCGGCATCCAGGCGCATGAAGCGGCCCATGTCATACAAGGACAGGCTGTACTTACCGTGGTTGCCCACATCTGCCAGCACCTCACTGAAAGCCATCACACCTGCGTCACAGATGTATGCCTACTGACCCAAGATGTAGGCAGAGAAGGAAAGTATCATGTTGCTAGGCCTTCTCTGCCTTCAATGATAAGGCCTTTTCCCCCGTTTCTAGAGGGAGATTACAATGCTCTAGCCAGCCAACTGCTGAGAGAGGGAGATTGCAATGCAGCTGAATGTCACTGAACAGTCATGATCCTGCTGTACATACACTCACAATTTCACAGAGGGCTAGCCCAAATCGAGGCAAGCTTGTGTGCACAAGGTGTGAGGGGAGGCCTTGACAAGTAGTCAAGAGCTGGTTTGTTGTGTTGCCTGTGCTGAGTGGCCTCTCAGAGTCACCATGCCTGATCTATAGAGGGCTCAGTTGTCTACCAACAGATGTCAAGAACACCAACAGGTGGGAGCTGACACGCACATGTGGTGTGCTGTTCGATAGAATGTTGCTTGGTTTGTGCCTGCCCGCTGACTTGCATACTCTGTACCACACAATCCAACAGATTTTGCTTCTTGTCTCATGCAAACTTTTGTCTACAGCGCTGCATTGCTTTTCTGCCTCAATGCATGGCTGATGGGTACACCTATGACCGTTGCCATAGATGAAATGGCAATGAAACACTGCTGTTGACTGGGAAACTGCAAAAAGGGCAACAGTTGAAACGCCCACCTGCTAAAGCAGAAGAGGCCAGCTTGCGCTCCAGCACATCTCGGTGCTGTTCCACATTGCCAGACTTCAGCAGCCGAGTGAGGTCCTGCTCCAGGTTGTTGGTCCTGAAGGAGGCCCGTGGGCGTTCTGACCCAAGAGCCCCACAGCGACTCATCACATCACGCATGCGGCTTGCATCAGCAGCCTGTGACCCGGCATCCGGCTCCTGCAATATGTCCCCAATTCTGTAGTGACTGCGTAGCTGGGAGACTGATCTGGACGCTGCTGGATGGACACTAGGATGGCATTTACAGCAGGTGAGCATTTGTTGCATGTGACTTGCACCAGCTTTCTGTGACTTTGCAATGGCTGAGCCCGCCCTGATGCAGCACACAGTGCCTACACTGACTCATGGTGTAAGACAGCAGTGTAGGCACTGTTTGCTGCATCAGGGCGGGCTCAGCCATTGCAAAGTCACAGAAAGCTGGGTCAGAGCCAGCAAGCGTGCAGTTGCTGTGTGCACACCACTTCTTCAGCAACGGTTTGCTCAGCTTGTGCAGCTGCTGGGGGCAACTTCAAGCATCACAGTGGCAACCTGCAGCAGGAAGCCCTCACCTTAGGGATCACACACTCTTTGGCCCCAAGCTGCACCAAGACAGTCTCCAGGTTGCAGAAGTGCTCATCATCCGTGAACTGGCAAGCACCCAGTTTACGCCCAGTGGCATCACAGTAGGCCACCCCAACAGTGCGGCTGCCCTCCACATACTGCAGGAAGACTGCCATCACCACAGGCACATCTGCCATGTCTGTGTTGTGGTACAGTTCCTCCTCAAAGGAGCCCAGCTTGCCAGGTGATGCTGTCCTGCAGCACTGACACTGTCTGTTTGTGGGTGTTGACACAATGCTTGTCACAGCTTTGGTGATCCTTGGGTTGCAGAGGCAGGAGCTGCACTGATGCTGCAGCACACCCGAGCCTACTGGTGGATGAAGAGTCAACAGCGCAACATCATGGGCAAAGTGCAAGCGCTACAATCAGCTGGGCGGAGCAGCGCACAGCAATGACCCTGTTGATGATGGAAGGGCAGATCAAGCCTGTGACTTACAAGATGGACTTGAGCTCCCAAAACTGACCAAGAGTTTGTACAGCCTGTGTATGATTCATACTGCTCCTGAAGTTCATATGGTCACTGGTAGACAGGTGTACCATAACATGCTGGCCAGCTTTGGCATGCAAGATACAACAATGGGAGGAAAGGTCTCAGTCCTGTGGCATGCATTGCAAGGATCAACAGGTTGGGCTGTTGCAATTTGAGCTGATCACGGCATGGGGACGTGTGACAAGTGAGGTGTCAAGCTCACCTGACCTTACGCCATGCAGCTCCTGAGCCTTCATAAAGCTCTACTGTGTGTTCTGCTCTCTCAAGCAGAAGTTCCCGAAGGACTGTCTCATACAAGCTGCGGTTGAGTGTGACACCTGCAACCGAGCTGTGAAGTCATGAACTTGCAGTGCTGTGTCCAAAAAAGCAAAGCTAGGTCATGTAAATACCGGGTAAGCCGCTATCTTGCTTGCCCAGGTACTTCACCACTGCGGTGGTCTTGTAAAACTGCCTGGCGACGAACAAGGCGTCTTCGCCGTGCACGGAATAGAACCCCTGCAAAAAGCTCATACACTGCTGCATCTTGAAGTTTGAAAGCGCACTTGGACCTCATTGCCACTATCTCCGACGCACCTTGCGATCGAAGAACCTGACGATTGTTTTGTCCTGTGCAGTGTACACAAGGCATGAGTGATTTTGCTGGCTAAGCTAAGGCCACGCCAGGCAAGAGCGAGTTCCATCCTGGCATGCGTCAAGCTACCTTCGATAGGGCGTTGTACCATTGCACGAACCCATATTGGGATTTGTCGTCCAACTCTAGTTCTGGTGCAGTGACGTCGCCAGCGGGCTCCATCTGCCTGTGAAGTCCGGGAAAAGGCAAAAACAGAGCTGTATGCGTGATCACAAACTCATACGGAAGATGGACACCTTGTCCAGAAGCTTTGCAAGTCAGATATCTTAGTTCCCTATTAGAACTCAGCAAATGTGATCATCACAGTCGGGCAGTTTGGCGCTCGCACCGATTACACCCCTGCAGTGCCACCGCTGCATGCCACAGCTGCATGCTTTGCGGCATGCTTTGGGTGTGTGTGCGTGTCACTGACAAATATACATTTGCCTCTTAACTGCCTCCATTGGGATTTCTCCGCTCTAGGAGTTCTTGATTGGGCTTCAGGTCCGGCAACCGTTGATATAGCTGTTGCCTCCCCAGCGCATCCGCAGACTTGCCTGCGTTCGTCTGACAGCGTGACTGATCATGGCCAAAGTGTTCGACGAGGACAACGTACACAATTTTTGGGGCCTCTCCCCCAGTATCGACGTGCTAGCATTACTTCACAGCTTGCCTGTATCGGTCAGCCAGCATAGCATGCTCGAGAGGCTTGCGGAGGCTGACGCTATCCACCTTCTGCAGGTATGAGTGCATCTGTATGAACTGATCAGTCAGTCTGGGGGTTTATGTTGCCTTTTATACCGTCAATGCGTTGCAGATTGGTGCCTATGACTGTCGCCATTCAGCACAAGCATTAGCTAGCATGTGCAAACTCAAAACGCTTCCCAACAGAACACTGCACATTTGGGTCTACGAGGAAGCTCCTGAAATTCTTGCAAGGCACATGCTACTTTTGAGCGTTCTCCTAGACAACACGCTTCCTGTACGCCAGCGAACTGAACTATTCATTGAACTTCATGGCAATGCGTGCATCCAAGCAACTACCGCTCAGTACCTTGGTAAGTCTTGCAGAGACAGCTCTTTTGTCGACAGTTGTCAGCAGATGCTACTGTTGAGGGACTATTGTGGTGACCTGAAATTTGCAGAGAAGCAGGGCCGCATGCTTGAGACTGTCACATTGAACTCCTGTGCTGGCACTGAGGCTGCACCAGCCAGTGTAATCACAGAGCTGTTTGACCTGTCTTTGATGCGATTTCAGCAGCGAGATGATGTTGCTGAGACGTTCAGGAAGTACAACCGCAAGGTGCGGCTTTGCCATGCGCTCTTGTTGCTAATGTCAGGTATTTGTCTGTCTGTACAGTCAAAGCAGCACACAATGCCGCATTTGTAGATTGCCATGCCTGCCTGGAGTAGCATTTAAAGCAGATATTTGACAGAATGGGACAAATTGCTTGCTCATGCTGCAAATGCAGGTGCCGTATGACATGCAGAAAGCATGGGATGCCCGCATCAGGAAGTTCTATGGGTCCATATATGACTACAAGCGCAATGCGGTACATACGTTGCTGCACCAGTATTGTCATTTGCAACATGTACATCGTGCTGTGAAACTGCTGTTTGTGAGTCCTGTCCAAATGGCATTTTGGTCCAGCAATTGCAATATGTGTACTACATTTGTCAACTCCTTGCACACACTTCAGCCGAGGAGCCGTGTGAGCTGTAAAATGTGTCGCCCAATAAGAACAACAATAATAACAATGCTTTCCAGCTCATGATGAGCTAGGTACGTGCGGGACAAGTCTTGTCGCCCAATGCAAGAGCTCAAGTCTTATGCATAGAGCCACATCAGGCTATGCATTGCAAGTGCAACACCTTGCTTGGCATTCAGATAGACTGGGACTACCACATGAGGCTAGCCCAGCAGGGCACCCCGGGGCTTGACCCCAGCGCAGGCAGCATCATCCACTTCTACCACTTCAGGCGGTGGAGGGAATGTGGCGTGGCATATGAGCTGCGTGACTGCAAGTACAGTCAGGCCAATCCCACGCTGCTCAGCACTGCATTTGGCACCCGTAAGGAATACAAAGACAGGTCAGAACCAGAACTGCAATCATTTGTGCAGAACAGAAATGCAATCCCTTCTGGATGTATGCAACACATGTGTTGCGGTCAAACCAAGTGAGAGATTGCAAGTGCCTCGCTTGGCATACAAACTGTTACACTCAGACGCCATGCAATCCTCCACGTACCATTCTCAGCTGTTGCATATTGCTCACTGCCCTGACAGTGGTTTGTGGGAATCTGTTTGCTGATCAGCAGTCCTGTTTTTGGCATAGGCAGGATGCAGCAATACTGCTGCTGTTCCAATCAGAAGGTTTGTAGTGCAGAATTGGGAATGACAAGGGCCGCAGTGTATCTGCCTGGGGCTTTTGGGGTGACATACTCAACTCTCCCTACCACAGTTTTGGCACATCTTGTTCCGAGCCTAGCTTTCTCAGGATCAGCAACAAGCAGTTTGTACACACTGCTGTCAGTGTGGCAGAGTACAATGTCACGGTACGCAGCATGTGCCTCTGCTGTTGCTTCTGTTGTGCAAGCAGAGATAACCTGCTCTGGTCAAGCAGACTCCAGCCTGCTTGCTATCTGCTGTTGGCTTGCTGCTACAGTTGAGATTAGTCTTCTTCTGCTGCTGGCTGGCAAATACAGCTCTCACCGTACACAGCTTCTCTGCACAATTGGCAGCAGTCTGCCAGAGCATCTGCACAGATGTTGACTGCCTCATGCAGAGGCATCAGTTCTCAGCATGGGGCAGGGTTGCCAAACCCGGAACTGCATGGAGACATGACTTAATGATGATGATCATTTGAGAAACACTGATTGTATGTCAAAAGCCTAGTCATTGGCGGGCCTGATTCGTGATTGGTTCACCAACTTTGGGCATGTGCAGGCTATGATAGAGGAGATGCGCACAGGAAAGGCGTATGAACTGCCTAAGGAAGGGATGGCAAGGAGCAAACTGGCTGCTGGACCGACAACTCTGGAAGATTTGGTAGGTCAATTGTCTTTGCAGCACAAACTCATCCCAGCAGAGAGCTTGCAAAGATCATGGTGCTGATGTTCCATTGATGTACGTAGTGTTGAGATGGTACATGCAAAAGCATCCTGATTTGGATGATGTGAAACAGCCATGTTATAAGCCCATGCATGCAACGTCCAAGGCTAGCCGTCTATACTTTGCAGTTATCCAGCCCACATATCTGTCTGGCTATGCACTCAAACCTGCCATCCAGGAAGAGATGGCCAGCGATGCAGATGGTCAATCAGCAACCAGGCCTGACAAAGCAAGTTCCAGCAGCCAGTCTGGTTCTGGTCAGACTGCAACAGAGAGGCAACAAGCTGAGGCATCAACTTCGCAGGTCAGCTGCTCTAGCTCCTTTGTCTATTGCTACACATGCATTACAGTCATGTATTCAGCCTCTGCTTTACAGCTGTGATCTGCAAAGCAACCATGATAAAGATTGTCAGCTGAGTCTGTAATCAGTGCATCAAATCTTTGCGCAGTTTCATGATTTTATTATACTGTCACATGTCAGCTTGTGCATGACAGCACGAGACAGCATCTGCAGCTTTGGCTCAAAGTCAGCTGCATCCATGTCAACATGCAGACTTGCAGCTTACAAGGCAATCACACCAAAGTCTTTACACGTGTTGATCATTGCTGAACATGAGTTATTTTTTGCAGGCATTGGCGGAGGAGCAGGCACAGTCAGATGCATTAGATGCAGCCATGACAGACAGATGCAAACATGTCAAGATACACTTCCTGACGGGAGACATCAAGAAGTTGCTGCTCAGTCGCAGCAAGTATGCTGGCATGTTTTCTGCCATCACAGTGGGGCATAGGCATGTGCACTTGGTAGACAAGGAGCATGAGCTGCAGAAAGTGGCTGCACCTGGCGCAGTGTTGGCTGTAGAGACCGCAAAGTACATGCTGCAGCTCACATCCAAACAGGTATGGGCATATATCTGGTGATGTTGAGGGAAATGCAACTCAAAGTGTGATAGCCAAATGCTGAGAACTTACTGCAGCGCACCAGCATAAATGCTTGCAGCGTCAAAGCCTTTATACTGTTGGGTGGCAGTGCATGTCTGCTGATCATGGTACATCATAAAAGGCACCATCAATGATTTCACGAACCATGACAACAAGCAGTAAAACACACCCTGGAATATTTCTCTTCTGTTTGCAGCAGAACGTGCACCATAAGCAGCCACGAGTTGTCATGCATGCTGTACGTCACTGAGCTCTCTCTGCTGAGACTTGATAGGAGTATGTTACAGACGTTGATGTGGATCTGCAGGTGGAGCTGTTCTCTGAAGCTGTAGCAGGCAAGGCGATAAATGCTGGCTGGCAAAGCCTCAACAAACATGAATTGCCAGAGCCAGATGCAAATCAATTGTTTGCAATGCCAGGCTGAACCCCTAAAGTCTGCTCAGCTGATAGCATGTTGAGGTGTTTGACATGAATAACTATGATGTGTTTTGCTGCAAAGTGTTATTGGTCAGGATGCATGGGACTTCGGCAACAACAGTTTCATGAGACATAACCATTATCTTGAATGAAGTTGAGGTAGACTATTTCTGGAACCGATCCATCAATGTTAAAGTCTCTGCAAACCCATGTACTATGATATCACTGCGCAATCAGATGCAATGCCATCTAGCTCTGCTCATCAGACATTACTACCACTGATGACATTTGTTGTAGCATGTTCCCAGTGTATGACACAATATTTGGGCTTTGATGGTGCTTCGCATATGAGGCATCTCCCGTTGGCGCTGCATTACACACAGTTTGCTGATCATCATATGGGATAACTGTCAAACCAGCTACACCCTGGCCAAGCAGCAACTGACCAAGCATTTTGCTGCAATGTAAGACAAAGCAAGGCACATCAGTCAAGCAAGCAAAATTTAAGTGCTGCAGCTGACATCATGGGGCTGGATAAAAAACCAGCTATGCAAGAACCAACTATCCTGACTGCATGTTGCCAAACGTCAAGTTGCCGATAGGCCAGCATCACACTTTTTACTTGATGTGCCACCGATGCCTGGCGGAGACAATGCAATGGATCATGGGTTTAGCTGTAAGTCTCACCAGCAAGATGTGGCGGCAAAACAGTGTTTTGCTGAACAGGCAGGTAAGCATCTCATTTTGTTAACCAAGCTGGCCAATGCAAGCAGAGATGCGCCTACCTGGGGTGTCCACAAAGACTTCAGACACTGCAGTGACAGCAACAGCCCTCTCCAGCTTTCGGTCAAGTCGCTGCAGCGCTGTTTTTTCTGCTTTCACCTCTGTTTCCTCTGCTTTTGCCTCTGTTTCCTCTGATTTCACCTCTATGTCCTCTGCTTTTACCTCTATTTCCTCTGCTTTCACCTGTGTATCCTCTGCTTTCACCCGCACTGCCTCTGGAATCTGCTTGTCCTTGCTGCCAGGGGGCCGCTTGCGCTTCTTGGCTGGTGGCTGGGTCAACAATGGATGCCTGTGTTGCCCACTGATAGTTTCTGCTGCCGGGACTGCAACAAAGGTGCAGATGGACATGAGGTGCTCAGCAATCACTGCTAAGGCTGCTCTTGGGCCAACTGCTGCTATAGCTGCTGCTGCTGCGCCCTCCAGATTGCAAGGTGATGCTGCAAGCTGTTGATCTTCAGGTTCACGCTTGACCTCCACCAAGTGCAGCTCCTCTTTACTACGTGCTGTTTGAGTCAGCTCAGACAGCTTAGCTGACACTGCCTGCAATGCAGGATGTACAGGTTCAGGTTGGATGGAGAAACAGCACCCTTAGGATCACGGGAGAAGCACTATGACACATGATCTAGGAGCTAGCATCAAATGTCATGCACCAGCTCACATGCAGGCGGTAGTACCACACAGCTTTCAAGGAAGTGTTACTGCAAGCCTGTGAAACTGGTCATATGCAATCATGCGGCAAATGCCAATCAGCCACAGTCTGCTGGGAATGTTGTGTGTAGAAGCAGGGCTAGTAAGCAATGCTGCTCTCCTGGTGCTTGCCCTTTCTTTTCAAAGACACTATCATTACACTGAAGGCAGTTATGCATTTGCACGCATGAGAAAATTCGATCAAGTCACCTGGTGCCAGTCCTGCCGCTGGTGCCGTTCAAACATGCCCAGGTACATGAAGATGAGCCACAGATGCTTGCAGAAACGATGCCTGTAGAAGTAATCTGGACACTCGCAAGTGGGATTACGGTCTTTCAGCTCCACGATATAGTGACTGCCAGTTGACCCAGTTACCACAAACCTGCAGCATAACGGAGCTGTCTCTTGCACATCAGCATTCCTTTGGAAAGCCTGGCCTGCCTAGATGTGATAGGAGAAAGTCAATACTGTGTCACGACTCATGACTGCTTTCAACACTCAGGGCTGCAAGGCTGCTGATGACCTGTATCATAGCAACCAATGCATTGCTTCATGGCTTACCTGGCATGATCCAAGGTGAAGTCCATAAGACCAGCGATTTGCAATTCCAGTAGCTTATCTGCCCGGCTCTTGCATTTCTTGCGCTCTAGGTGTCCTTTGTGCCCACTGTCTTGATACTACATAGGAGCAACAGTGTTGTCAAGGCTGTCCATTTGCACATCCTGGCATTTTTGTTCCAGTAAGGATTGCAATTGATCACATCACTTGGTTCAGATTCAGAGAAAGCCATCATCATGCCAACATGGATGTGCAATGCTCTGCAGAAAACGGATGTACATGATGATTTCTGTAAACAACATTGGATGGGTGCCCTGACCTGTGCAGACCTCTGCTAGACGCAACGCTGACAATTGCGATGCTGACAGTTGCAATGCTGACAATTGCAATGCTGACAAAACCTCCAGCAAGTCTATTATGCTCCTGTGCAGGATGTTCACGGCAATTGCCACTTGGGTTGCTGAGGGTCAAGATTGCTGGAACAGCATTTCACCTTGCCACACCGGGGACAGGTTCCAGTGACCATGAACAGGGCAAGTTCACTTGGCTCTTCTGATGCAGCAACCTCTGCAGTTGTCTGGGGGTTCAAGCGAAACGATCGCCTGCTTGGCATATGAGAACTATCTGGATTGCTTGAGGGTCCACACTTTGACCTGGGGCAGATATTTGAGCAATTTTTGCCATGCAGACAGAAAACTGTAGCCTGAGCGCAACTGACTGGCTGGTCACTACAGTTGCTTGTCAGTGACCAATTCAGCTGAATGTGCTACACAGCGCCTACCTCACAGGCATGACGGATGGGCTTTGGTTCAGCAGAGGCGTAGCTCACTGCTCGCTGAGGAGTTGGGGATGCTATGATCGGATCGCTTGATCAGCACTATCCTTGATCAGCAATACTTCCAGGTCAGACACGATTGCGCCAATGTACATTAGCAATTCTGTGACTTTCGTCGGTTTGATGCTGGTTCTGTTCTGTCAAGTTGTCTTCACAGGTCTGCAGTGTCGTACGGCCGAGTTGCTTGAGTGAGACGGTGCGGCAAAAACCTACAAACCTCAACTAGGACTGCGAACTAGCCTCAGCAAACAGCTGTAGAGTAACGCAGGCCAAGAATATGGTTCCGTAGACGATGTGCAAATACCAACAACATGCTGTCGCCTTTCGTGGCGCCACACTGTTGAGAGAGTCAAGGCATTGTCATTGCTCACTGCAACAGAAGTTGTCCTTGGCATTACACAAAATCCGTGTACAGTAGACAAGTAGTGCACAAAAGGCCAATGAACAATGCATCAACCAAGCTGTTGCAATTTAGAACAAATCCAATCATCATGGCGTCAGCAAACTATGTCAGGGCTCAGCCCCTGCAACCCTAGTATGTTAGTTGTTCTCACCCTTCACTGCAGCAGCGATCCATGCTGACATAAGATCTTCCGCAGTTGCTACTGCAGCGGCATGTGGGGTTGTTGCTGCTGCTTCAGGCTTGCAGGGATACAATGTCAGCTTGTTGCAATCAGCGTCACGCTTGCATTCACCAGCTTCTGACTCTAGCTTTGGGGTGTGCATCTGACTCAGCTCCGCCAGTTTAGCTGTCACTGCCTGCAATGCATCTTGAATTTCTTGCAACACTACACAGGCTTCAGGCAAGAGTACGGTCATTGCCACACCCATGCTTGCAGCTGTCTGACATACTGCTTGCTTTCCTTGTTCTGTTGCACTACTGCCTGGTCATGTTGCAAGAGTCAGTGTCACCTTGCTAACACATAACCAAGGCAGCATGCTTTGTCAGTTGGTAGATCATAAATGTATGTCTTTATGCAGTGATCAACAGGTAGGCGTGACTTTTGCAGCATGACACTGCTTAAGGAACTGCACTAAGAAATCAAGTCCTCCATTCTTGCATCTGTGAACATGTTTACCTGATGCCAATGCCGCCGCTGGTGCGCCTTGAATATGTCTAGGTACTTGTAGACAAAGTACATATGCTTGCAAACATGTTTCCTCGTAATGTGGTCTGGGCAGTCGCAGCTTCTTTTGCTGCTGTTGAGCTCCACAATGTATTGAATGCCTGTTGACCCAATGACTGCAAATCTGCAGCACGATTATTGCAATTTTTTGACTTCCTACATGTCTTGATGTCAATGCATGGCCTTGCTAGGAAGTGTATATGTGAAGGCATCTTTCGGGCCTTTCTTGGACAAGGCATCAGGTACACAAGCAGCATTGCAGCCCTGTGTTCATTGATTTTGCCATATGCAATGCTTTGTTTGGCTCTTGTCTGCTAGATTTCATGCATTGACCAAAATCATGAATTGATCGCATGTAGTAGTTTGCTGACCTTGCATAGTCTTGGGTGAACTCCATGAGGCCAAACAGCTTTAGCTCCAACATCTTCTGTTTCAGACTCTTGCGGAAGGGGATGCCGGTCTTACGAGGTGGGGTGCCATCGCATCTCTCTAGGTGCTGCCTCTGTCCCTTGTCCCCACGCTGCAACATGTAGCATTGCACAGACTGAGGCTGAGGTAGCAATTCACCACATGATATTACAGCAGAGCATGATCAAGTTGCTCAGACTTGGGTTTTCTAAAGCAGCTGATCTGGGAGGATTGGCAACTTGCTGCAGACATCTTGGTTTGCCCATTCACAACAGATGTCTTGGTGAGTTACAGCATCTGAGCACAAAAATGCTGGCAAATGCTTCACAAAAAGTGTCTTACTGTTGTTAGTGTGCTGCTCTTGAAATACACAAGAGCCAATTGAGGTAGAAAAAACTATCAACACTTACTCTGCCACATCGGGGACAGTTCCCACTGAGAAAGAACAGCTCGATGTCACTGGGTTTAGTTGATGCACCAGCATCAACACATAGCTGGGGGTGCAAACGAAGTGACCGCCTTCTTGGCATACTGGCAGCAGCTGGCAGGATTGGCTGCTCCTCTTTTGGACTGCATAGCTTGGTATTGCTCATGAGCAGTTGCCTATTGCTATCTATAAACTCCAAGCGTAGCTCTGACGCAAGTCAGCTTATTAAGGCCAATGCTGAGAGAGGTGTCAAGCACTTACGTATCAAGCGCTTCGAAATTAGCTTGCGTGACCACTGGGGCATCAAAATCACTAGAAATGTCTTGTTCACAAGCTGGACTGTCTTGAAACCTGTCAGGAGCAGCTGGTCAGCTGTACTGCACACAACTGCACGGGCCGCCGAGACAAATGGGCGCACCGGCTGCTTTGTGTTGGGTCGTAGTCTCGCACAACAATTGCCGCCCCTGCTGACGCTTGATTTATCATCACTGCCCAGGGCCGGCCTGCACTCCCCTAGAAATAGGATCTCTCGGCTTGACTACACGAGACTTGTGCGATGATGAGGGCATGAGACAAATAACGACTGTTTGATCGTTCTGAGTGCTCAGTAGCCCGGAACGCCATGCTGCTGATCTGTGCTAGTGGAGGAGTTTAGTGATCTTCATGCTGGCGTTATCTCTTGGCGCCAAATGAACTCAGTGTACGTAACGCCTCCAAACGCTTGTTGTAACGCTTCCGTAGGGCAATCGACAATCAGTGTATTTCTCCAGGCTCGATCTGGCTGTAGCGCATCTGTACCCTACACCGTCTTTCGGTGTTGCAAGATTGCGTCTTGCCCCTTGCCTGCTTTGAGGTTGGGCGAGCTCAGCGGCTGATTTGACGAAGTTCGTACAATGGTAAGTGGACATCACTTGATCTTTTTTATGCGTCGCAAAGCCCACCACGTGACTTCCGCGAGGCAGATTGCGAGAGAGAGACAGAGATCTCAATGACACTCACAGCTTGTTTGGCCCATTCTGCGGCCTTACTCGTCTTCTGTCAAATGCAGATTCGGTCGCCAGCTGTACGTGGTCTTAAGCCTTTGCTTCGCTGTTCGAGGATAGTCGCACCAGCGAGCAGCAGTGGCACAGCTTACACCACTGGAGCCCAACATCCTGTTGCAGCTTCAAGCATCGCACCCATTCCCAGCCCTGACAGAGCTAGCTCTGCTCAGAAGTGGTGCTTGGCTAGCTTGGCTGCTGGAGCTGTAGCTGCAATCATTGCTGGCAAGGTGGAGAGGGCACCAATCACAGGACGGCCCCAGCTGCTCTTTGACATGTACATGTTAGCGCCAGGTCAGCGTGCTGCTATGCCAGCTGTGCCTGACCTACCTCATGCAGACCCTTCAGCAACCCCCTTAGTCATATGCCGCCAGCGTGGAGATGAGGTGTTGCATGCAGCCTATGCCAGAGTTGCAGAGGCAGTTGCAGGTCTTGCAGCTAAAGATCCTGCCCTGCAGAGCCGCCTTGCCTCAATCCCTGACAGGATCAACCTGAGATTTTTCAGCAACTCCTCTGGTCGTGGCATGCAGTCCTATGCATGTGGCAAAGATGGGAAGCTTGCGGGCGTCTCTTTCAACCCATTTCATGATGAAAGGGCAGCTTCCATCGTCTTGATGGTTCATGGAGGCTCCCTGCTTCAGCAGAGCACAGCTGATGAAGTCGTCACCAGCATGGCAAAGGAATTGGCTCATGTCATTGCAAGCCACAGCACTGAGCAGAAAAGCTGCGCAAGGCTGTACACCTGGTTTGTTGATGCCATTGGAGCTGCAGCCATACTGAGTGGGGTCAGCCCTTGGTCTTGCATACCTGCTATGCTGCTGGCACTTTTCCTTGGGAACAGATGGGTAGTATGCACCTGGCTGCATCGGCAGCAAGTGTTTGAAGCAGACGCAGTCGCATCTGCAATCAGCACAGCAGCAGGTGTCAACCCCAGCAGTGTTGTCACCTCAATGCAGCGCGCCTACTGCGCAGATGCTAGCACCCCTACCAAGGCAAACCTTCAGCAAGTACGCAAGAGCCGCGTACAATGGCACTTAGCCAAGCTGCAGAGCTTGTTGCCGCAGAGCCAGATTCCTCAAGGCGTGATCTGCGACAGCGCAGCAATGCAGCTAGTGACTGCTGCTGCAGCCAGCGAGATCAGGAATGCTTCAGCTCAAGTCAAAGCAGAGTATAACGAGAGCATTAGTGTTCTGGAGGACTGCTTGGCAGAGGAGCTTTGCTATGTCAGGAACCCATTCACAGCATGGACAGATGTCAACCCTCACTGGTTGGATCGCATTGCCCATGTCCAAAATGTGCTGAAGCATGACAGCTCGCTTGGTGTTCAGGGCAAAGGCCTCAACAACTCTGGGCAGGATGTTCACAACACAGTCAGGTATGCTTACTGGCAAACACCAGCAAAACTTTGTCTTGAGACTTTGCTGCTCATATCGGAAATAACAGAGACAATCATTATTTGACTTGCTGCAGGGTCTCTGATGGTGAGCAGCTCTTGATGGCATACCAGGGGTCGCCTCTGTGGGGCATGCAGGGTCTTCCCATTCACAGATCCATGTACTCTCCAAGCACCAACGCTTGGGAAGACAAGCATGCCACCTTGAGCAGTTTAGAAGCGGTCCGGGGCATGTCAGCTCAGTCTCTGGCACAGTATGTGGAAGCAAATGCCACAAAAAGGCTCACTTGGAATATCTATTGGAAGGCTCTCAAGAAGGGATATGCTCAGTCTTCACCATACAGCATACAACTGCACTCCTTCAATTGATCTACGGCAGCATCAAATGAAAGAGGGTAGATGCCTTGCAATGCAGTATAGTTGTGAAGGACATTTGGTAGATTTGTCTACATTTGGCTTAGCTTGCTATTTGTCTTAAACTTGTTATGTTTACAAGTAATCTGCCTAAATTGACGTGTTCGTGCTTGCTGAACAGAGTGAAAATCCAGTGCTACACAAAATCACAATGTCTATGCAATAAAATGCAGTGTCATGGCGTATGAAGCCGAATCAACTGAAATGTAAGTGAGTAAAGATCGATCATGCTGCCACTTGATGATCAACTCTGTCAGCTGTAGGCCACCTTTTGCTGAGCTTGTCGAATCCTTGATCATGATGAGCTCACATGATCACATTCAATATTCACATTCAACAGTTTGTATTTAGGTGTATGAACGGAGTGTCCATGGCCATGACACTTTCACCTGATGCCACCTAAACTACCAAACTGCAATGTGCAACATGTGTATTTGCCTAACTGACTACATCCGAAACATTGACACACTTCCATGCGTTTTGCTTCAATGGCTTGTTTGCAGGCCATCACATGAGCACTTGGAGGATCAGTGGTGTGCAGAACAGACCATTCGACATCAACTCTTCACTTAACTTAACTTAGTAAGATTGGCATCTGTGTTTGTTACATCCACCTTGTATATACCATGTATATCACCACATTTACTCTGCGGCGGCACCCGCGTTAAGAAATTCGGTTGAGTTGTCTCGGAGCGGAGCGGAGAGCAACTCCATCCGAATCATTCATGCGGGGGCTGCATCAGTGACCACCAATGCCTGTCACAGGCGGCCAGCAAGATAGCAGCATACTGTGTACTGCTTCAAAACAACGGCAATCTTTGCATTATGGAAGTGCCAAGCACTGTATATGCCAGGCAAATGCAGCTGTGACGTCACGGGCAGCGTGCAAGTTCATTTCTTCCTTGGGAGCCGTTTTGGCCATGACAACGTTGTTTGACTATGTAGCAAGCTGTCATTTGTCCCAGCCTGCGTTTGAGTATTGTGCCTTTCTTCCAAATCAGCGCTTTCCTCATCAGACTCTCCCCTTTCGTCCCCATTGTTGTCGTCTTTGTCACTTCTGACTTTCCTGGCAACAGACTTTCGTGCTGGTTTGGGATGCTGAGCAGCTGCTGCTGAAGGTGACTTGGTGTGCTTGGCGTCAGAGGCTGATGGTGCTGAGGCCTTCTGGGACTTGGGCTGATAGTCAGCATCATGCTCTGTCTCTCCCAAATGGGACTCTCTCCCTGGAGGTGCTGTTTCAGCCAGCTCATCCAATTTAGCTGATACTGCCTGCGGCCCCATACATGATCACACTGCTAAGCTAAAGAGCATCAGAACAATAAAGCCTGCTGCAGTGAGTGGCGAGCTTGTTGCACTTGCAAAGCCAGTGTCACCCAAAAAAAAAAGCAGAGGCAGATTTTCATGCTCAAGCTAAACATTTCTGCCAGAACAGAATGCAGGGCGAACACGAGCATGCCATGCTCAGATCAAGTGGCAGTGACTCGGTCCTAGGGCAGGCTGTGTTGTTGCATTGTATTTCTTTGCACAATCATGACATGTAGAGGATCTCCACCTTGTGCCAGTCTTGGGGCTTGTCAGGTATGCCCAGTTGCAGCAGCACCAGCTTCTGATGCTTGCAGATGCGCTTTCTGATGCGGTAGTCAACACACTGGCAAGTGGGAGCTGGATCCTTGAGTTCAACATTGTAGTGACTGCCAGTAGACCCAATCACTGCAAACCTGCAGCACCACGCCAGCTTGTCTGACTGCTGAGAAGCATTTTGCATTCCAGACCCCCAATATCTTGACATGTTTTGGGACCTGAAACTTTTTGGGCCCCTGCCCAGGCAAATGAAGGCAGTACTGTCATGGGCAGGTGTGAATTGTGGCAAATGATCAGACAAGCTTAGCATGGATGCAGATCTGGTGAAGACTCTTGTTGGACAATGTGGTGACCAGAGCAAGTCTGAAATGGAGTGTGTGATGCTGGTGGGCTGTGCAACCAGGGCTATGCAGAAGAGAGTACTGGAGAGAACAGGTAAATGCTTCCTGTACAATGATTGTACACACACAAAAAACTCTGATTGTTGACGCTTTACGGGATGACATCAAAATGCTTCGTGATAGCAAGCCCAGCACGCTGGGCAGGAATGTTATCTTGAGCAGGAGAAGCTGGTCATGTGCTTATATGATGTGGCAACAAGCTACATCAGGCTTCAGCATCTGACGATGCAGCTGCGCTGCTGCCCAGCCCACAGCAACAACAACGTCCTGTTGTTGGCCTGAGAATGTGCTGGTGTAAAGCTGGAACATAGGTCAGCTACTGACCTGGCATGCTGCTGTGTAAAGTCCACCAGGCCAGACAGCTCCAGCACCATCTTTGCAGCAGAGCTTGCTGACTTCAAACTATTCTTCTTTTTGACTGCAAGCTTGAGTTGACCAGCATTGCCAGCACATCTTGTTTTTGTGGAGACACACTGCCTGACCTGCGAGCTTGCAAGCGCACTGTGCAACTTGAAAGTCACACATGTTGAACTGTCAAGCTGTGAACGCTGTCAAGCTACAGGAGTGATGTTGCCCAGCTGCATGCAGGGGTGAGCTAGGCCTGACAAAGAGTCAGATGGAGATGATGAAGAGGGAACTGAACAGCACCAAAACGTAAGCATCATCCTGATGTATATTCCTTGTCTTCACCGCACATTGCCGCTGCCAGACAGTCAAGGTCTGCTGCAGCATCAGCAGGTGCAAGCTCTGGTCTTTGTTAGTCGGGCTTGCCAGTAACTGGTTGCCCCTTGCTGCAGGACACTGAAGAGTACCCAGTCTCGATTGGATCACAGCAACACAGCTCTGAGGAGTTCCAGAATTGACAGTATGTGGGATGATATCCCTGAGTAGATTATGCAGCTGTACCTGGTGCTGTCTCTGCCTCTGGCAGACACTGTGGTCACTGTGCAGGCTTTAGCAGAAGACATAGATTTAGCAGATAATAGAACATGCATGTTGTTTTCCTTTTGCATCAGGATGCTCTTACACAATTAGATTAGAATCATGCAGCCTGGGCCTATATGTGAGAGCAAAGATGTACACCAGAAGTAGCCGCTCACATAAGTTCAACAGCAGGTTGTCATGTAGTATGCTGACGCTCCAGCAGGATTGCCCCAGCCACAATCACCTTGAACACATTGTCAACATGCAAGCTGCTGTTGTCCTGTTTGCGGCTTTCCATTTGTTGCTTATGGCCAGTTGCAGCTTTTGCAAACCACAGTGGTGGTGTATGCAAATCAACACGGCATGGTCACCATGCCTCACACACAAGAACATCAGCAGGTTGTCGTGGGGTATGCCCACAATGCAGGACTGAACCAGCAATCAACTTCAACACCTTTCATTTTCAAAACTTTGCATTTGTTGCTCACGGTGCAGTTGCAGCACTTGCACAGTGCAGTTGTGGTGTATGCAGTTTCCTTGCAATTAGCTGACTTGCAATGCAACCAAGGCATGGTAGAGGAGAGCACCAGTTTGGCTATGTGATCACATATATTACATCTAGTAGTATTGGAACTTAGAAACATGTACTGCACACGCTGACACCCTCGTCAGTTGGAAGTGCATACTTCCAGAAAGAGTTGCATTGCCACACAATGACAAAGAGAAATCCCAATGAAATAATGGTACACAGTACAACTCCAAAGATGGACGCATTTTCAAAAAAATCATTGAACCAGCAGGGCAACACTGCCAAAATAAAGCCATACAATTGGCTGTGCTAGTCAAAACAGACTATGCGCGGTGCCCTATTGCCGTACATCTGTAATGTAGCAAGCCACAGCTCACCTGCAGCTTTGTAATCAAACAGGCTAACCAATCAAACTGTGTCGCCTTTCAGACAGAAAAGTTTTGGAAAACTTGCAGATGTCTTATGGACATCTACACTCGAAGCACACCGTAGTCACTTTGCAAGGAAACAGACAGTGCCTGCTGCACTCCTTTTATTTGTGCAACACAGCGCACCCTGTTTGCGGTGTTGGCAGCAAAAGCCTGCACAGAACATGGCTTAAACTCCGTTGCGGGTGGCTCCATTAGTCATTGGAGTAGTAGAAGTAGAAGAGTCCATGATGCCGTGTGCAGTGTCATCAGCACCATTGGCTTCCTGTTGTGCCTTGAAGCGAGCAGCGGCGTCAGCAGCTGTTCTCTTCATTCCACGCATGCTGCGAGACTCATTTGCCTGCATGCCAAGTAGGTGGGTTAGCACACACACCTCGAAGCAACAGTTGTACTGCTTTGCATCTTGCTCAAAACCCGGCATGCGAGGTAGTTGCCTTTGCCACCTACTGCAAGTCAAGCTGATCTGCAGACAAGCTGTGCTTGGTTTGATGCGTGGCGCGCATATAAGAACTTGTGCACGTTGGTAATCAACCAGCAACACAGTAAAAATAGCCAAAAGGCAGCACAAGAAGGGAAACAGGACACTTACAAAGGCAGATGAGGCCAGGTGGTAGCCCTTCTCCCTCTCAGCAGAGTTGTACTCAGCAAAGTAGTAGTCCTCCTCTGTGACGCCCTTCTTGGCGGGGAAGAACATGCCACCCCACATGGGGAAGTACTGGCCACCCACTCCAAAGCAGGACACAGCAATCATGACTACGCCCATCCACTTGAATGCATCGATAGGGGGGATGTCTGCACAGGCGGGATGAAAGTCAGTGTCACATGTTGAGGAGTCCAGCACAACACAGGAAGCATCATCCTCTGACATATAGATGGCACTGAAAGGTGGGTGTGTGTGGGGCAATAGACAGCAGCAATGCATTGAATGGTTCCTTGCATGATGCAAGGCACCTGCATAATGCCATACGGTATGTAAGGGCAGTCCATGGTTCACGCAAGACTGCATTCAGTTCTGAAGTGCATTGCTGACGCAGAGCTTAAAAACTCATCGTGCAGTCTGACTAACCATGCAAGACTTGTGTGAGTGAAAAAAAAAGAGGTGACTCACAGTATGGGCCAGCTGCCGCTGTGTTGAGGAAGAAGATGCCCTGGTTCATGACACCCCCAATGGCACCTCCAGCTGACACCAGACCACAGCACAAGCCACAGGAACGACGAGACACAAAAGGTACAACACCATAGATGGCACCGCAAGTTCCCTGCACAATGCACAACAGCCTCAGCGCATGGAACAGTATTCATAGTGTAGGCAAGATCACATTAGCGCACACTGCTTCCCCACTTGTGTAGTAAGTGACCAGTCAGCTCTGACAAACCTAGAATGCCACGCACAATAAGCTGTGCTGTAACAGTGGCATTCCAAGTCATGTAAAGGCTTGAAAGAGGGTTAAGTAGTAAGTGCCAATGGGATTCACAGTCATGCAAAGCCTTGAGCAGGAGGGTTCAGGCAAGACCCATACCTCGATACCAGCAGCAGCCAGGATGACAAAGGCTTGTGTGGCAGCATATGAGTTGCCGGCTACTCCCATGAGGCATACAAACAACCCACCGAAGGTCATGGTGCTCCAGAGCAGCCAAAGCCTGCCCCTCATGCCAAACCTGCAAGCAGGCAAGCCATTTGATGAGCACAGTAAGCTTAGTAAGCTCATGCACAAACTGATTTGTACACGCCAAGCAAGATCACGCTGATACACAGACAGTGTAGAGACCAACAGCTACTTGTAGTGCTGATGCCTGCTCAACGTGCATCAGCTGCAAAGAGCCAGGGTCCACACACAATGCTATGGACATCTGAAAATAATTTAGGCAAAACAGGTGACAAAAAAGAGGGCAGGAGGAGGCAAGCCTCAGATTTGGTTGCTTACCTTCTGCCAACAATGTCAGACAGGAAACCTCCCAGAGGGCGGGCCCAGAAGTTCATCATTCCAAAGATGGAAGCCAAGTTAGCAGCCTTGTTGGTGGAGAAGCCAAACTGTGATCCCAGGTAAGGTGCCAGGGTGTTGTCAATGGCCAACTGCATGATCAGGAAACGCTCATCAGTACTACATCTGACGGGCTGTTTCAGCAGGTGTAGTGCAAAACGCGCGCTGACGCATGACCACACACACACACACATACTTTACTTTAGTGAATTCAAGCAGCACAAGCTGGTTGGTGGATACTGACGATTTGTTGGGTCATATAGCCGTACCACTCCAACAACCATCCCCAGGCGGTCCACGCCCACCAACATGCAGTGCTTGAAAGCAAATGAGTGCCAGAAAGCAGGGCCAGGGCTGCAGCAGTGCCTTGTTTGAAGTAAACATACCTCGACACCGAAACTGTATGCATAGCAGGCAGCCAGCAGCCAGATACGGTAGTTGGTGAATCCATTGAGAAGCTCCTTCAATAGGTTGGCCTTCTGCTTCTTTCCCTTCTTCTCCAGAGCAGCATAGCTGCCGTCGGGGGTGTCCTGCATCAACACTCTACAGTGAAGGACAGAACTGTGACCAGAGAAACAGCTGTGACAAAAGATTAAGGCAAGGCATCACTGTCTGACGCAGACACAGCTCAGCATGCAATCACAGAAAGATATGCTGATGCAGGTGTTACATTGGGCGTGCAGACATCTGGCTGCACAAGTGATGCGCAGCAACATTATTGTTGAAGTTAACAATAATGCAGAGAGAGTCAAACAGTTGGTGGTTGCATTGCATCATCAACACAGATTACAGCAATGCAACAACACTGGTCACAGCTGTACCTGGGTGAACATAAGAATCACAAGACCCCAAATAATTTGCAAGCACCCAGGGAAGAAGAAAGCCCATCTCCAGGCACGGAAGGCATAAGTGTGCTTGCCAATTCCATCAGCCAAGTTAGGCATAACAACCTGGGTGACTCCTCCTCCTGTAACAGTCGTATATCAGCAGCAGAAAGACACTAGCAAATTGAAGAAAACTGGCGCAAACGCATGACTCAGCAGCAGCAGATGTCACAGCACTGTACAAAAGCCAACAACCATCAAGCAATGCAGCAAACTCGACAGCGTGCATGTGCATAAACGGATGACTCAACTGACCTGCGTTACCCCAACCTCCAGCCAAGGCATTTGCAAAACCCACAACATTGGGACTGAACATGATACTGGTCCAGAATTGGCAGGTGACAAAGGCAGCAAGAGCCCAGCCGATGAGGAACCGGGAAATGATGTAGCCAGGTGCTGTGTGAACTGCCGCAATGCCGAAGATGAAGGGGGCGGTAAACATCAGCAAGAAAGCATAGGCTGCACGCACACACAAAACTGAGTTTACACACAATACAGCAAGGTATAAAGCAATGTGGTGCACAGCACACTTCATACTGTTTGCATGCACCCAAATTTGGTGGTTGGACGTCCCAGATCTGGCATCATCGAAACAGGCAGGATTATCCAGGCAAGCCTTACCGTATCGGGGTCCAAACTTGTCGCACATAGATCCCATAAGCACTCGCACCACCACAGTACCGGCTGTAGTGACCACACCTGCAAAAAAAAGGGCTCACGCGCTCAGAACTGTACGACCGCGAGTTTGGCTTACAGTATGGCGACGCTCGCTGAACGAGGAGCGCAGTTGAAGAGGACCCACCAGCTTCATTTGCCTTGTAACCTGTCAGTCCAACGTCCTGTCGGATTGTCGGGATCAGAGGAGCGGCACCGTACGCTGAGAAGAATGTGATGAAAAAACCAATCCAGTTCAGATGGAACGATCGCATATGAGGCTGTGCAAGTGAGAACAAATTCAGAGCTTTCGCCTTGTGCTCGCTGTCGACGGGCAGCTTAAAGACATGCTGAGACAGCTCCGGGTCGTTCGCAGGAACCTTGATCTTGTGCTCGTAGGGAAAAGGACCTTGCAGCTTTGGATTCTTCTTTCCGCTGGCTGGACCCTTGACGCTGTCGTCGGTGAAGCCATCTCCGTTAGTAGCCATTCTGCAGATCTAACCAAACCCACGCCAAGCGGCGGTTCGATTGGGCGGATGGCAAGCTGAAACTGCCAAGCAACGACAAAGTGCGAATGCCTTGAGGAGCAACACGATATTGCTGATCGCTGCGATGCTTTGGTAGCAAGGTCAGACCGTCCACTCTTGTATTAAGGAAGAGGTCTTATTCTGAAGAAGCACCAGAGCGGGGACCAGTCACATGACTTTTTTTGGCCCCATTGAGGCAGGATTCTGGCCTGCAGGCGTTTCCGAACTTCAATTCGGGCTCACGTGCACAAAATTAACTGTCAAGTTGATGACAAGGGGTGAATTACTGATTTTTTGAGGCCTATATAACTAGCGGTGCATCTTAGTCACAACGTCATCACGCGGACCCCCGTGATTCATCTTCGGAGCGCAGAAGGCGGGCATGCAGTCATGAAGAGCGCTGCTCGTTAAGTTGAACTTGCTGCATGCTCAAACAGCACTGCGCAACGGGTGTAAAATAAACTCTGAAGCGCGATGGCGAGGGATCGTGTGTGAGCAGGACAGTGCTGTGCCGCATTACGCAGTACCGCAATACCCGCAGTACGCAGTACGTTGCGGCGCAGTACGCAGCGAACCCCCCCCCGTTCTGCGGATACTGCGGTTGAATATAATTAGGCATTATAATTAA
>JAABUP010003599.1_pt1 | contig 27136 bp, 25 predicted proteins | sample 5559201 | NCBI WGS metagenome assembly JAABUP01 (sample SAMN10711887, study PRJNA513373) | rock metagenome | isolation source: Antarctica rocks | place: Antarctica | reverse complement strand
TCATTCTCACTTTACTGTCGCTCTATACCGTTCTCTTGGATCGCTACCGTTCATCGCTAAAAGGTGTCTTTGTCTTCCCAGCGCCCATCCCAAAACATCTCCCGAGTCACGAATTCCAAGATGGACTACACGATGGAAGACACACAGAACTCCGCGCCAGATGCTTTCAACATGCATGAAGCCGCAAAACTTTCTCCCACCTCCCGGAGGCAGGATACTCACAGCGTTACGAAAAGGTATGTCAAGATAGATACTCCCTTGATCAAGTCCAGAGAACGCCTCAATCCGTACATGCTCGGCGCCTCAATTAACACCACCTGCAGACTTCAGACCGAGCTCATGCAACTCATGATGTCCTCTACACCCGGCATCTCCGCGTTCCCCGACGCCGACGGCAACCTCCTTTCCTGGACCGCCACCATCACTGGCCCCACCGAAACCTATTACGAGGGCCTAACTTTCAAGCTCTCCTTCGCGTTTCCTTCAACCTACCCATACAGCCCTCCGACGGTCCTCTTCAAGACGCCCATCTACCACCCAAACGTGGATTTCAGCGGCCGGATATGCTTGGATATCCTCAAAGACAAGTGGAGCGCGGTGTACAATGTGCAAAGTGTACTGTTGAGTTTGCAGAGTCTGCTGGGCGAACCGAACAAGTGAGTGGATGTTTGTGGCGACAAGAGTGCTGGGTGCTGACTTTTGCTTGCAGTGCCAGCCCTTTGAACGGACAAGCAGCTGAGCTGTGGGATAAGGATCCGGTGGAGTACAAGAAGTTGGTGCTCGGACGACACCAGGACCCCGATGAGGAATAGAGGACCTTCAGGACCTAATTGAGAGTGCTGCATGGGAGTATGCTTGGTATCACACAATGCCATGTACATCAAAGGGTGTCTCATTTTGTGTCCTTTCCTTATTGCATGGTTTGGGAGACCCTTGGGTTGGTTTGAAGATCACTCGTTGGTGCATCGCGAAGGCTGTTGTTCAAGGATACCTCATCGTTATGAGCATTGTATGACAGACAGAACATTAATGATACTCAGACATCGTCACACAACCCTTGGAGTATTCGCGTAGGGGGCTACAAGTGTGAACCGCGGCTAGAAGGAAGTTGAAATAATGATTACTGGACATTTTCCTGTACAGCACCACATCCGATGACCTACGACACTGGCGAGCATATGGTCATATGGTCAGAAGACCAGGCATGGCTAAGTGCCATTGAGGAAGTGCCTTAATTTCTAGATCATCCAATACATCTTCAATTGATCATCTATCATCATTCTTACGCAGAAGCCGCAGAAGGCGTGAAATAAGCAGCCTGATCGGTCACCAACAACCCCGCAATACTCGCACTCGTGAACGTCGACAGCGCACCGGCAATCAGCGCGCTGACCGCCAAACTCGAGACGTCGCCACTTCGACCTGGCGCTATCTGTGAGAGCACGCCAATCTGCGTGCCCAGTGAACCGATATTGGCGAAACCGCACAGAGCGTAAGTGGCGATAAGGCGGGAACGAGGGGAGAGATCGGCGTAAGCCGGGTCGGTTTGTAGGGCTGTGTAGGCGACGAACTCGTTCTGAAATGCGGAGTTAGAACGTGCTTATTCGGTGGCTTGATTCGGGACACTCACGGCAATCAACTTCGTACCGATCAGCTGAGAGACCTTCAGTAAATCTCCGTTTCGAGGCACACCAAGTAAAAAGGCGATTGGGTAGCAGATGTATCCGACGATTAGCTCGACAGTTAACGGCGGGTCGTTGATATTGAGGTAGTGGCCCCACCAGGTCAAGAGGCCATTGGCTAGGCCAAGCAAGGCAATGATACATAGTAAAGTTGCAAGAATCATGCCGGCGATCTTTAGACCTAGCCATGCTCCGTTTGCAAAGGCATGGAGTGAATTAGCAGCGCGATGCTCGTCATCATCGGGAACGACTACGCGTCCGGCAGTAAGAGTTTCCTCTGTCTCGGGGTACCGTAGCTTGCTGATGGCCAGACTCGCTGGAATGCTCATGACGCAAGAGGAAATCAGTGCTTGTGGGTTGACGCCAAGTGAGATATACGCAACCAGAACACTGCCGGCAATAGTCGCGTAGCCGGAGCACATAATCTGATGGAGTTCGGCTTGAGTCAAGTGGGCAACGAAAGGCTTGATGAGCATTGCTGACTCTCCTTGCCCGATGAATGGAGAAGCAGCAGCAACGACAGCTTCGGCTCCGGACACGCGCATCGACCAGAAGAAGAAGACGGCAAATTTGCCAATGAACCATTGGAGCACTCCCCAATAGAAGAGGATCTGTACCAGTGCAACGAAAAAGATGATGGCCGGAAGCACGCCCACAAGGAACCAGCCAAGCTTTGGGATTGCGGCAGAGGTGAGGAATGTTGTTCCTTGGTTGGCAAAGCCGAGTAAATCTCTGGCCAGACCGGATATAAAGCTAAAGATGTCATCTTTATGACAGTCATCAGCGGACGATTTTCTCTAGTGTCGACAGTTTCTCTGTCTGTTTGGGACATACATACATCCAGCTTTTGTCCGAAGTACAAAAAGAGCAATGACAAACTGGGTGAGCATGCCGACAATGACGGTGTGCCATTTGACACGTTTTCTGTTCCGCGATGTGGCCCACAGCGCCGCAATGAAGACGGCGAGGCCAAACAAGCTGACGGCGCGATTGTCACGTGTGTTATCTTGGCTTTCTGGACTGGCGAATGATCCGACCAGGAAAACTGCTACGACCAACGAAGCTCCTGCGGGTATCTTAAGCTTGTCGGGTATCAGTTGGGCAAACCGAACACCAGTGTTGTTCCATACAAAATGCATTGGCCCAGTGATGATGGTGATGGGCACGTGAAAGAACAAGATTCGAAGGGTAATAGCGAGGTATAGGAGGAAAGGCACGAGCCATCCGAGGTCATATCGATGTAGTATCAAGCCTGCGATCCACCAGCTACGAACATGCCGTCAGTATTAGTATACGTATGTCTCCACAACTCCGAACAACATCATCCTGAATAAAACCCCGCTCGTGCAAAGTTTGGGTCCTTGAATCCATACATTTGAAATTCGGGACATGTATACCATGCCCAGATACAATTCCGCATAAGCGCCAACTGGTCTTTGCAACATAGAGATATCACCTACCCTGTGAATAAAAGCCAAATGAAAAGATGGAAGAGTATGCGGTATTTGGCGTAGAAGCGCGAGAAGGTATGAGTTTGTGGGTCTTCGTCCTCAGACCCGACAGAGCTCATGCCTTTCTCAGCGTCGCCAACCTTGATTTCAACCTTCTCTGGATGATGCCGCCTGTGCAGTTCGTGATCCTGCGGACTCTCTTCAGGGATGGTGCTACTTTCGAAGGTTGTGCCCTTGGAGTATACCACCTCGTCCTCGCGCCCTTTCTCAGCAAACGAATCATGGTGTAGATGTCGATGGTGATGTTCATGCGATATGTCAAGCGCCGGATCCGGATTTGGTGGGACGTGATGCTGCGGAGAGGTGTTGTGCATGTGAGCCGCAATATGAGTGGGGTCGAGGTACTCCGGAGGGTTCATGACGCTCAGCGTTCCGGATGTGAATGCTACAATTGCGTAAGTGCAGCAATGCTGAGTTATGATACATATGGTCCGAACGATAGAGTATCGTACAATGATGAAAAATTCAATTGCTGCAAAACAAGATCACCCAGAGTCGGACTGTGGTTGCTTCACTCCCCACCACCCCTCACGCACACTAACTACGCCCCGGGAGGATCATCGCCGACACTTATCAGAACCGTGGCGGAGGCCGATCTGAATTTGGAAGGAACAGCTTCGGTGAGTGGTGCAGACGAACATTTTGACGGTCCTTGACCTATCGCGGCAAGTCACAAGCATTAGTCTCGACGGATCTTGCATGATGAGCTGCTGTCTGCACCGAGGTATTGGCGAACATGATATGAGTTACTATCAAGGATCACGTTATCAGGTTACAGCATCTTGCCCATTATTACATGTACATGTAAGCAGTGAGTATCATCACTTCATCATCGAGGCATGCGTGACAACACAATAACGTGAGCCTCCTTTTCCGGTCCAATCTTGCCAAGCGATCCATGAAGCATTAGCGGATGGCGCCGTACGCTTGGATGCTGCGACTATCTGGCCAATCCATCTGATACAGTCGAAGCTGCAGTCTTCGTTCGGCAGGTCATTATTGTTTTCAGATTCAGAAGTAGATCTGCTTACGATTGCTTCGCTTCGACCGCTTCTTCGCTGAGATAATTGAATGTGCTGTTGAGACACACTTTCATTTCTTTGAAACTGCCTCCGATACATGTATCTCTGAGGCTTGCACGGGGATCGCCAAAGCATGTTTTTACAGCATTAGTCAAAAGAAGCCTAGCCGACGTCTTGGTGACATATCTTCACAGACGAATTTGTATGTGCTTATACAAACCAAGAAAGCAACATGGCATCGGAGGAAGATGAGACCTTCGAAGCTGAAGTTGAAGATTGGGAGATCGAGGAGGGTCTCCCTCAGATGGAGGATCAGTTCATTCAGAGATACTTCCAGGGCCGAAACGCGCTGATAGAGCAAGAGAAGAAACAACGAAGCGGTTTGTCCAATCATTCGACAACACATACAAATGGTCTAATCACATATACCAGACTATGTCTTCCGCCAGTCACTATCGCCAATGGCACGCTTGGCTTGTGCTATCGTGTCTCGCATCCGGGATGAGGAGCGTCGCACAATCTGGACCAATGCGTACGAAGACAACTTGGCTAAAACCACTGAAGGAGAACTATATCCTGGCATGATGTTTACTTTGGCCAAGGAAACCATGGAGAAGACCAAACTCTGGGAAATCGTCCGCAGAATGCCAAAGGGAGCTCTTCTCCATGCTCACATGGACGCCATGGTTGATGTGGATTGGCTTCTGGAAAAGGCACTTGCGACGAAGGGCATGCACGTGCATGCTTCAGAGCCGTTATGCACACCGGCAGCCCTTGAGACGGCGTCTCTAATGTTCGCATTTGCGAAGTCACCACCTCATGCTGAGCAGCAGATCTGGTCATCGCACTATCAACCATCCACTCTTATTCCTCTAACAGCAGCAGCCGACTCGTTCCCCAGTGGCGGTCGTCCTGGGTTTCTTGCCTGGCTCAAGACTCGATGTTCAATCACTCCCCACGAGTCCCTGAGTCACCAACAAGGGCCTAATGCGGTATGGAGAAAATTCGAATCCGTCTTTCCTATCCTTGATTCTGTCATGTTTTATGAGCCGATTTTCCGAGCCTCGGTTCAAAAAGTGTTACAAGAACTTGTTGAAGACGGTGTGCGATGGGTTGACTTTCGTCTTGCTTTCCACTCCGAGTACCGCCGTGAAGGTTCCGAGACACCTGAGAACGGATACGAGGAGTGCATAAAAGCTTTTGGTGAAGAAGTTGAGAAGTTCAAGCATACGGAGAAGGGTCTGAAATTCTGGGGTGCGAGGTTGGCAAACCACCTCTCTCTATGAAAAGTTTACTACTGCGCACTCAAACAGAAACTGAGGACTTTTAGGATAATCTACACAGCTCTCAGGGTGTTCGACAAACGCAATATTGTCACGAGCATGAAGCAGTGTATTGAGGTGAAGAAGGCGTATCCGCACACGATCGCAGGTTTCGATCTCGTTGGCCAAGAAGATATGGGTAGACCTCTAGCAGACTTGACTCCTGAGCTCTTCTGGTTCCGGAAAAGATGCGTGGAAGAAGGAGTCGACATCCCTTTCTTCTTCCATGCCGGCGAGTGTCTTGGAGATGGCGATGATACTGACCACAATCTCTTCGATGCCATTCTGCTGGGTACTCGGAGGATAGGGCATGGATTTTCACTTTACAAGCATCCGTTGCTGATTGATATGATCAAAGACAAGAAGATCCTTATAGAGTCATGTCCAATATCTAACGAGGTGCTTCGCCTGACCAGCTCGATTATGTCCCATCCACTCCCGGCTCTTCTGGCTAGAGGGGTACCCGTGGCACTCTGTAATGATGATCCGGCCATACTGGGCCATGGGAAGAGTGGACTGACCCACGATTACTGGCAAGCTTTACAAGGCTGGGAAAGTCTTGGGCTGGCAGGGCTCGGATCTCTGGCGGAAAATTCCATTCGATGGGCAGCTTTCACAGATCAGAAGGCGGCGGATTGGGTTACAGATATCAAGGAGGGTTCTTTCGGGCATGGCATCCGTGCTGCGCGAATGAAGGAGTGGAACGTCGAATTTGAGAAGTACTGTCAGTGGATTGTTATGGAGTACGGCCCGGATTACGGCAGTGATGGCGAGGAATGAGAGGCGGGTTTCTGAACCGAAGGTCCTGCCTCTGACATGCATCAACTGGACCATTGATGAGGTTCAGGGGGCTTAGGGCGACTCAGCAGTAACAACCAGGACAGATTTCAGCCAAGCTCTGCATAGGCAACCCGTGACTTGTGGATCGATAGCCATGAAGGCCCGCTTGCCTAGCACCGACCATGCCTTGCTCCTGATTCTGTTCCTGCCGTGGAGGAGACCTCTATGCTAACGGGACTGCAGACAGGAGTGCTAACCATTAGGCTACAAGAAATGGACCAGACTAAAGATTACAGATCTGAAGAGGATGTGGAGGAGGATTGGAGGACGTAGAGGAAGACGTGGAGGACCATAGCTACATTCTCCTCTTTTTCTGTCTACGGCTAGGCAATGAACAGCTTCGAAATTAAGCATCAAAACTACCCTTTTGAACTATGTCAAAGACTCAAAGCATGCTGCATAAAACCACCAAAGTCGTACCAAAGTCCTCTACATGCATATAGTTCTATGTCAACCGGGCCTTCAACTCAGCAGGGAATTCCTCAGTAGGTTTGAGATCTGGTAAATAGGAGGTAGTAACCACAGTAGTACTCCGACTTCCTCAGAGGACCTATGCTGATAGTTCCGGGACTTACAGACGCCCCAACGGCTTTAATAGTCTTTTATATTCGCATAATTAGGGACTCGGGTCTCACTGGATATTGTCCGTGAAGGTATACCAGCACTTAGAGAGTGCTCTATTTGGGCCCTAACTGTGGCAGACAGTGGAAAAGGCATGGAGGACGGGACGACAGTCAGGTCGACAGTCAGGTCGACGGGCTCGTCGATGATACGTGGAAAATTCATGGACATACTTTTTCGGTACATGTAGTCTCCAGATCCATACTAGATGCCACTGTATTCGATAGGCACCTGCACGGCAAGATAGCATAGAAGATTAACAAACACTAGCATGTCACCAGCTATTACGCGCTTAGGATATGCCAGCTGTGCACCTTCGGTTCTTGCCAGCTTTGAAACCTATAGCCTAGCTGAGTCACCTGCCAGACACCTGTCATAGCATCTATTCACCACTGGCGTTTGTGGTGATGATGTATTCCGGCTAGCGGCGCCATGAACTGCTCTTAAAGGCAACGGATCTACCGATCCTTGACTGATCTGGAAGCTTTTCAGTGAGCAGGGTCTGACTTGAGTGTCTTGTCGAGATGTTTACTACGACGTGATGGAAAGCTGCAGCAGCCACCTGCTTTAGTGGGGACGTTTGGGCTTGCCAATATGGCCTACTTCTTGCCGTCCTTCTTTCAGAAACGACTACTTCGATATGCACTGTCACGGCTGGAGCTGCTGGATACTGATGCGCTGGACCTTGAGAGGCTTGATATAGCTTGGGGAAAGAGAAGCACGGTGGAGCTACGAGATGTGGGCTTGCGGTTGAAGGTGAATAGTCACTGAGGGTTGAGACACAGGATGGCTGTCCCTTTATGGCACGCCAGTAGTCTATAAACACAGGATGCTGACGGCAGTGTCTGATAGAAACTTTCGTTACTCTTGCAGTTGCCGCGAAGCCTCGACCTCACTAAAGCTACGATCTTACTCCTTCGAATCACGATTCCTGCGGACATCTACAGCAGTGGCATCGTGGTTGACGTCGAAGGTGTGGATGTACAACTTCGCGTGCTATCGAACGAGGAGATCGCTGCGGAGCAAAGCAAGTCAAAGCCAGGGTATAATCGTAAAGGAGAGGTTGCGAAGAACGTCAAAGCAAACCGGCCGCGGAGTCCTCATCCAGCTGTACACGATCCGGGAGGCCTGAGTCCAGGGAAGGAACTCGAGAGTGGAGACGAAGATGCTGAAAATCATCTCCCTACGACGGCAGACCTTGCGCACTCATTTCTGCATGCTGAACCGCGAGAGGAGAAGGCCGAGTTGCAGGCTGCCATGGAATCACAGTCGCAGTATCTCCAACACTCGACGATATCCAGCCAAGATGGAGAGGAAGATCAAGGGACGGGAACGGGGACCGGACTTTCACTCCCGGGCTTTGTTGCAGGCTTTCTTAGAGGTGTTTGCGATAGACTAGAGCTCAGGGTCAAGAGGGTCGAACTGAGTTTATGTCTCCAAATTCCAGCGGAGGGCTTGAATGGAACTACGTCTGTCAACAAAGCAGAACTTGTGACACTGAGGCTGTTAATCGAAGACATGGACATAGAAAGCCACTTTGGAGGATTAGACCAAAGGGAGCCGGCCCAAGGACAGGATCAAGCCTCGGAGACTTCACAGACGCCATCAGAAAAGTCAGACTTGATTGGAAGGCGGTGCATCACCCTATGCAATGTTCGGTGCATGCTGGTATCAGACGCTGCGCTTTTCAACACACTCTCGCGACCACCAGGGCCTCCGTCGTCGTCGGCAGCAAAGGCGAATCATATTCCCACCGGACATTCACAGCGAACGTCTTGCCCACCAGATTCTTCTTCAACGTCAAGTGATGGGCTTGCAATGACACATTCAACCATACTTCATACATCTGAGGAATCCCGTCCACAATCAACTAAACTTCAGGCATCGCTAGCCACGAGTGATGGTGAAAGATTTGCGGATGCAGGGATAGACGGTGAAGACGATGCCCGCGAAATCTCCCATTGCGGAGCAGCCAGTGTGTCTGGAAGTAGCCTACTGGATGATTCTACATTTCCTGATCAATTATCTGACAGTCGCTTTGACGACGGCAACATTGAAGATTCTGCCACGTTACCTGCATTTGCCCTCGACTCATCAGCGACTTCGCTACCCGCTGACCACGACCACAATGAAACGACAATGCGCAGTTCTTCTTCCAGAATCAATGTAGCTGCAGTGCCGAGCGGCGGCTCGCGTTCGATTCGTGTCCCGCAGGCTTTGGACATAGTCAATAAGTCACACACGGGTTCCCTTTCTCAACCGCTTCCGCTGCAAGGCCATCGACTTGTGCGGGCAAACCGTACAGACAACTTAGTCTCTGGAGCACAAGCATTCCACCAGGTGTCCATGAGCGAACGTGATGACGATGCTGCAATCTTATCGGCCGCCCAGGATCTGTCACAATCCAAGCTCTTCAGTCACGAAGAAGCAGCGAGCATGTACATGAGCGCTATCAGCCATACTTCTGTGAAGAAGGGTAATGACATGACTGTCCCAGGTGGATGGGAGGCTTCGAGCCCTACTAGCGATGACGCTGGAACTAGCTCACCGATCCCGGCACCCGTACTGGCTTCTGAAGAATCGATATCCTTAGGCAGAGACCACTGGCCGGTAGCGGTTGGAAAGTCGTCAATGGACATGGGAGACCGCGAAGACTACGACGAGAGGAGTGCGACATCCAGGTCGCGGTCCCGATTCAGAATTGGAGAGCAATCACAAGATGATGTAAGGTTGGGCATCAGACTATTGCCAATGCAGCCTCACAGAGGCCAAGACACCCGCAGATTGTCAACGTCGAACTCTAGTGCTTCTCCGGAATCGTCATTCAGCCCCCAATTTATTGCAAAGTGTGTACTTGACGTTGACCGATGCAATATCAGGTTACCTATTACAACTTCTGGTTCAGGCGAATCTACCTCAGGGGTGGCAATAGATACAGAAACCAATACTGCCAGCTCAGGCTTCTCAGAGATGCCCGGTACGTTTTCAAGGACCCCGGAACAGAAACGCAGATCATCCAGACCTCGAAAGGCTGCCACCCGTTGTATTGGCAAGCCTGAGCTCTTGAAGACATCGAGTCGCCGTGACAGTGATAGCACGCTACTATCTGATCTCGCAGCTGGTACTTCTCACGATACTGCTGTTGATATTCAAATCTCAACGGTTCGTTCACAGTTCGACGTCTCGGTTGGACGTCTCATGGCGATAATAGTACAACAGCTTATTGCTTCGCTGGACAGGCACAGTTCGCCGACAAAGAGCGAAGATGTTGCCGTCCCCGAGACCTCAAGCATCCACAGTATGAAGATAGAGAAAGTTTCGCTGAAGCTACTAGAGCACTTCCGCGGTACAGCACTCTCGTCAATCTCAGAGTCCACCATTGGCTATTTGGACAAACCAGACCCTGTAGACTCCGACGTGCTCCTGGCATCAACCATCAAAGGCCTCAACTTGTCCACACTAAGCAGCCCAGATTCATCAACTGTTCAGCTGTGCATAGAGAAATTCTTCTTCGGTTATGCCACAGAGAATATCTTATCTTTTGATGCAGGCTTAAAGATGAGAGACTCCATCAGAGATGAATTGACTCCGAATGGCAAAGATCTATCAATCTCCATCTTGCGGACCCGAGGAGCTTGCAAAATAAATATAACAACGCTCCCGGCTCATATCTGTTTGAACCTCCAGCGGCTTGATGAGACGTTCAGTTGGTTTGGTGGCTTCAGTAGCATCTTGGAGTTGGGCAGTTCGATGGCTTCCATGACCACTGTCGTGAGCGCAGATGCCTGCCGGACACAGTCTCCGAAGCGTTCTCGGGCCGTACACTTCGAAACTACTGCTGAGCAAGATGCATTGGGTAACAGCAGTCGCCTCTCGTCAAACAAAGCCAATGCCAGAATTGGAGGGCTTGTGCTTGATCTTACCGGACGGCTATGCAGTATCCGTCTCGAGTCGACGGCTATGAAACTCGTCAGCCGTGAGGAAGGTATTGGATTGCAAGTAGACATAGTAAAACTTGATGGACCATATCTTGTAGATGAAGACCGCGAGCCTTCGATTACCGCCCGTCTTACCAATATCAGGGTTGAGTATTTGTCCACGCCTAAAGAAGTCGATCTTGGGCGACTGCTCTCACTCCTAACACCATCTGCAGACAAGTACGATCAAGACGATGATATACTGGTTGAGACTCTTTTACGCCAGCGGAGGCAGGGCGCTGTACTGCGCGTCACCTTGGCAAGTGTCAAGGCCGAAATCATGGATGTTGACTCCTTCAAGTACTTTCCCACCCTCGTCGACGATGTTTCTAAGCTCTCAACGGTGGCGAAATACCTTCCCGAGGATGACCGTCCAGGCATATTGATCTTGGGCTTGATTCGTGATCTCGATTTCCACGTTAGCGCCAATAAAGCTGTCGGTGATGTACAATTCACCACGCAAAACCTGGAGGTGGCACACGTTGGTCTACCATCACTCCTCGCCTTGTGCATTGAAAGGCTTCGACTCCACCGCAACCACGATGAGGAGCTTGTCGGCGAAGCGATAGCATCAAACCCACCTACTCCTCATGCACGGACCCCTATGGTTATGGCTAGGATGATTGGAGATGAAATGGAGCCTACTATCAAGATCAAACTTTGGAATGTTCGTACAGAGTACAGAGTTCCGACGATCACGGCCGTTTTGGGGCTGTCGGATACAATGACTGCCGAAGATGTTGTAGCTGATATGGTGAGCTCAGTCGTCACTCTTACAGACCGGCACCTGCACGAAAACGTAAAGTCTACCAAGCCTTCCAGCGAATCGTCATCGAGTAGCGCGCAAACCACTTCCGGATCGAGACCTATGAAGCTTGACATCGTTTTGCGAGATTCCGTCATTGGCCTCAACCCCCAAAATCTACCTCACAGAGGTCTCGTTGTACTTACCGATACAAGATTCTCTGGCTCGATCCTGAAGAAAGACAACGCTTTTGCCACGCTCGAAATCAAGAAGGCTACTTTCCTGGTCATTGACGATATGGACAACATAGCACCAGCGGAGGAGCTGTCAAGGAGCGATTCTGTCGAAGAAGGGATGTCTCAAGTGCAAGAGTTCTGCAATATGGGGTATGTCGCTGTCAGCTACATCTCATCAGCTAAAGCACAGATCAATGTAAGCGATCCTGGCGGATCAGGCGAGAAGTCCATCGACATCGAACTACGCGATGATCTCTTTGTGCTTGAATCATGTGCCGACTCGACTCAGACGATGCTTGGTATCTTGAACGGATTGAAACCACCCATGCCACCAAGCAAAGAGATCAAGTTTCGGACAGAAATTGTACCGGTCCAGGACATGCTCGCTTCGCTTTCGGGCGATGCTTTTGCTCAGGTAATGCCACCCCAAAATGAAGGGTACGATGTTCCTCTGGACCTTGATGAAGGGGACATGGTGGACGATGACGTTCCCCAGAATTTTGAGTTCGTCAACAGCTTCTACCGACATGAACTCGAGCCGACTTCAGACGAAATTGCGGACAGTATGCTTGAGGATGACCTTGGACGTCTGGCAAACCCGCCGATTACCCGTAAGATTGGTGACAAGAACCTTCTGGAAAGCTTTCGAGAGCAGTACGAAATTGCGCCGGGTGGAGAACCGCTCGACTTTCGAGAAGATCACTTCGGCACAAGATCGGCTTTTCAAGGCAAAGCCCATCGATGGAACTCTGCACAGAACACATATGGTTTGGAGAATGATTACAAAGTCCGAGGCAGTCCTTTGAGAGTCCGTGTCCGTGACGTACACTTCATCTGGAATCTTTTTGACGGATATGACTGGCAGAAGACTAGAGACATCATCTCCAAGGCCGTCAAAGACGTTGAGATCAAAGCTACTGAAAGGCGAACACGCAATGATAGGCGCGTATCCTTGGATGCTGACGAGGAAGAGGAGTCGGTAATCGGGGACTTCCTCTTCAACTCCATATACATTGGCATACCCGCCAATCGTGATCCTCGCGAGCTATCTCATCAAATCAATCGCAACGTTGTAGACCACGCAAGCGAAACAGAAAGCTACTCGACCTCTACAGTCTCTGGCTCCCCAAGCCGGCAAAGCAAAGCACCACATGTGAAGCGAAAGAAGCTCCGTCTCAACCGTAGCAAGCATCACAAGATGACTTTTGAGCTCAAGGGTGTCTCAGCAGATCTGGTTGTCTTTCCGCCTGGTTCCGGGGAGGCCCAAAGCTCTATTGACGTGCGAGTGAAGGACTTTGAGATCTTCGACCATGTTCCAACATCAACTTGGAAGAAGTTTGCAACATACATGCAAGATGCAGGAGAGAGAGAAAGTGATACCAGCATGATACACCTTGAGATCATGAACATCAAGCCAGTCCCCGAGCTTGCAGCCTCGGAGATCGTATTGAAGGTAAGGCTACCAATTTTCTGATGCTGGCAAAACTGATTGAGTCACAAGGCTACCGTTCTTCCACTTCGCTTGCACGTAGATCAGGACGCACTCGATTTCATGACCCGATTCTTCGAGTTCAAGGATGACGTTATCCCTATTCATGCCACAAAGTCGGATGTACCTTTCCTCCAGCGTGTTGAGATCAATTCGGTAAGAGTTAAGCTCGACTTCAAACCAAAACGAGTCGACTATGCCGGTCTTCGGTCCGGTCATACCACTGAGTTCATGAATTTCTTTATCTTGGATCAGGCAGATATGGTTCTCCGCCATGTTATCATTTATGGGGTTTCTGGGTTCGATAAGCTTGGCAAGACTCTCAACGACATCTGGATGCCTGATGTCAAGCAGAACCAACTACCTGGGGTCCTTGCAGGTCTCGCTCCCGTGAGGTCACTCGTCAACGTTGGCGGTGGTGTCAGGGATCTAGTAGTCGTGCCAATGCGAGAGTACAGGAAGGACGGTAGGATCGTCCGAAGCATCCAGAAAGGAGCCCTCGCCTTTGCAAAGACTACCACAAGCGAGCTGGTAAAGCTGGGAGCGAAGCTTGCAATCGGCACGCAGACCGTACTGCAAGGCGCCGAAGACTTCCTCAGCCAACCTGGCTCACGAAGCGATGCTGGATGGGACGATGAGGAGCTCGACGATGACGATAAGAAGCGGATCAGTCTTTACGCAGACCAACCTGTGGGTGTGATGCAAGGCTTGCGAGGGGCGTACGCCAGCCTTGAACGTGATCTTCTGACGGCTAGGGATGCAATCATCGCGGTCCCTGGAGAGGTGATCGAGAGTGGTAGCGCTGGAGGGGCTGCGAAGGCGGTGTTAAGAAGCGCACCGACGATCATCTTCAGACCTGCGATAGGAGCGAGCAAGGCCATATCGCAGACGTTGATGGGAGCGACGAATTCGTTGGATCCAAAGAACCGGAGAAGAGTTGAGGATGTGAGTTCCTTGACGTCCGCACAGCCCGCAGGTGATGCTGACTCATGTTTGCAGAAATACAAGAAGCATTGAAGTTCACATTGGAGAGCATTAGCAAGGCTATGGGCGCTGGAGTTTGATGGGTTTGGTTTTCGGGGTTGGTGCATTATTAGGATGGGGAAAGCAGCGGCCATGATTTATGCCTTCCCGATTTCTACGAGTGTCTTCTCATCATTTCTCAACTGCATCTCGAGCATTAAGATAACACAATCAGCCCGTAGGCATGGATCATCATGGCGCACTAAGGCACACTTTATCATTGTCACAGTAATTTCCGCCGCGCAAAACACGTCGCGTCAAGAGTACGCGCCCGGAGTAATTTAGCAGCCGTAATGAATGCAATCTTCGAGACTAAAGGCGAAGGTTTCTAGAAGCCTAAAGCTGAGCTACGCTGCCCTGAAGTTGCACTTGTCATGCGCCACGGAAGGAAGCGAGATGACATGCATCGTACCTGAGTGTGGCTAGGATCTACAAGTAAGGCAGTCTTGTGGTCACTGCGATCTTGCGCTTATGGGGCCAATACTGTGCTTTGCTTGACGACTGGTCATGGGCTGAGAGTGCACCTGGTTCTCGCTATGCCGGCTGAAGACTGCAAGATGCCAATGCGGATACGAGGGGTGAGGCCACGCCGCAAATGCAGGGAACAATGTATCGTTCAGCCCAAGTAATCTCCGCCGCTGTACTTAGATGATGGTAATGGATCTCACGCCAATGCTTTATCGAATCCCCATAGTTGCAAGTGAAATTGGTGCACCAAAATTAGAAACATCGCGTCCCAACGGTTGACGTGTTATCAAGCCACGATGGCGCACCGTCATCCTTTGGCGAAAACTCTCACAGAGACTGAGATTGGGATGCTTTTGTAGATTCGGTGTGACTATGAAAGATGAGGAGCACAGCCAAGGCGTTGTACGAGATTGAAAGGATGTGACGGGGCTGCAGGAGACGGCTGCTCTGAGCGTCCTATGGGATGATAGAGCTATCATCCAAGCCTGGACACCATGTTGTACCATCACCTGCTCTTCAATAATCGTGAAGGCCGACCATCAACGGGTATTGTAGCGTTCTCCCTCGAGGCTTCCTAAGAGCAAACGATTACTCGACGTTACTCGATCCGAGAGGTCATTGGTTGTTTGACATGCCAAGGATGATCGGCTCGGCGACCAGGGTGTGTGACTTGCATGGATCGACGTCCATCGTAGCTCTTGCTCGCGTCTGCTTGACCACACTTGGTGGGGCTTGTCTTCTTCACCGTGTCATGGCTTCCTTCCTTTCTTATTCATTTATTCTGGCTTCGGCCGTCTTGACTGTTCTTTCCTTCTCCAATGTCTGTTCCACCGCAGCCCTTCTTCCTTCCATGTCGTCCTTAGGGACCATGCCATCCCATTTCAGCTCTCTGTAGTTTCTACTTCTTCCATTATGTGAATCTCTTTCCGGTGCCCGGCGAACTTCTGGCGTCAATCGTTCCTATCTCCACAGCGGCAACCGTGTTCCTGGGCTCCTGAAACAGAACGATTTACGGGTTATGATGACGGGATGAATTGATGAAGAGACGGCTAAGCTTCTAATATCATAATTTTCTTTTGTGAGTACTGGGAGTTACCCCGAGTCTCGGGAAAAGGTGTTTGCAATGGACGGGCAACTGATACATCGGCTTGTTTTGTTGAAGGAAAACACTGAAGCTGACAGAATGCCTTGAACAGAATCTGATTGAGACTCCCACATCTTCTGTCATCGACCATCGAGTACGGCCTCCTCGTAAACCTTCGAATATTCCCAGAGACCACCGCCACTATACTACTGAGGAACAAATGTAACAAATATTACGTTAATGTGTAAAAAGACTGGCTGCCAGTGTTAAGGAAAGTCTCATGATCGTTATAGTAATATTCAAAATCATATGCACCGGTCGCAGTGGTAGAGAGGGTTGATATTGTGCGAACGCGGTGAGCGGAGGTTGCCAATATGGGCTCTGCAGAATCAAGTCAACAAGATCCTCACACACCTCCACGACAACCTCTTCTTCCTACCTCCAACCCATCCGCCACACCCACCTCCTGGCCAAGAAGTTCCCTTTCGACGAGGAGCTCTCCTGATCAACTAACACTTCACGACTATCGAAAATCAGAGCAGCAGCACCTTTCCGACCGAAGTTCTCCAGTACCACCTAGTAAGTCGTTGAAGAGGAAACCTAGGGCACCAAAGCTAAGCGATTCACGACGACCGGTCGCACAACAACCACGTTCATCTGGCGCTCTTTCGATCATTACTGTTTTGTCTTCGCATTCAGTAAAACCGACAATGGGCTACTACCGGAACGACGAGGAGTCTGTCTACCAGGCAAGTATGTATGGACCTTCTTCCGGCTCTGTGTATGCTGGCAGTGGCCGTGGCCAAGGTAGTGTACCCCATGGCTTGAATACTTCCAATTCCGACTATGCCGACGAAGCGAATGCCCAACCGTATGGCGAGACCGATCACGACTCTTCTGAGATGCCGAAGCTATATGTACCACATGGACTCGAAACAGATAGCGTCACCGAAGAGGCTTTGGATCAATTACTCTCCAACACTCGTCACAAGCTAGAATCCCCGAATGACGAGCTTCCTGCGATGGGCCATGTCGAGAGCATTGTCAAGAAGTACGGTGACGGCCATGGCAACAAACTCGGACTTGAGGACGAGCAACGAAGGGTCAACAACGAGCGCGCTGCAGAAGTTCGTCCAAAACATGGCAAAGGTGTAAAGGGCACATCTAAGTCCAAGAAACCAGGCCCGAGCCAATTCGAACATGGATTTGGTCGTAATAGCAAGAGTCCTTCGTCGGAGAGCACAGATACTCTGAGCGTGAAGCCCCTTCAGCTGAGTAAAAAGAAAGTTCTCCACGCATCTGCTGGCCAGCCGCCAAAGGATCCTCTGCCGCCTCTACCATCTTCCAACTCTCCACGTCCGGCTTTCACAGCAGATCGTGATACCTCGTTCGCCACTGAAGATTCTTCTATGGCTTCCACCTATGGTCATACGCGTAACCTACTGAATTTGTCCTCGCAGCAGCTGCCGACCATCAACACCTGCCTGGGCGCTTCTCAAGCCACGTTAGCTATGGAATCTGAAGAGGTCAAACCAGGCGCAGTCGTCAAATCCATCAACGACCAATCGAAAGGTCAGAGCAGCAGCGAGCTCCTGACTCCTCCTGTTCTTCGCTATCGCCCAGTCTCCAATCGTAACGTTTCGGACCGGAGCAATGGTCGCATTTCCATAATTAGCTCGGATGGCTCGATACGCTCTCGTCCTCTCTCCCAGCATGAAGCTGAGATCTTGGAGCGCCAGATAAGTGCAGAATTGAGACGTGCAAGCTATATGAGCGGGGGGAGTGATCGCGCCAATGCTCTCGCGCTGCATGAAAAAGCTTTGTGTAGTGGTGGATATGAAGTACAGATCTCTGATAGGTCTAGAGAGCTCGTGTTGGATCTTGGTCCTGGTGGGAGTCAGAGTTCGTCTAGCCGTGGACCGTTGAGCCGCTCCGGAAGTTATCGATCCGACAACGAGGGCTTAGGGACCAACCGTGGATTGTCCAGGAATGCCAAGAATCCAAGGGTGTGGCATGATGGTGTTAATAGTAAAGGTAGCTTTGCATCCTCCATGCCGGGGACTAATTCTGCCGGAAGCCATAGTGAAGGACGCATCACTGGAGAGATAGAGGGAGATGAGAGCGACGCTGACTGGGAGACTGTTGGAGAGAGCCGTCATTTTAGCAGGCAAACCACCCGGGATACGCTGGCGCAAGGTCAGACGGGTAGCAGCCTCGCAGACTACTCCAGCTATGAGAGCTTGAGGACTGAGGCCCACAAGTGGACTCCTTCGGCTGGAGGCCAACAGGTATTGCAACACCCACCTGATCGGAGGTATCATCACTCTTCTTTTCTGCATAAGGACGCACAGAGTGGCGAGTTGGTCTTGTTGCCTGAGTACACCTTCACTGGTGGAGCCGGATTTCCGAATCGTAACGCCTTGACTCCACCGGTTCTGGCAAACTCTTTTGTAAACAACCCATATCAGCATCCAGCTCCGTTGTCGAGAGACCATGTCCACCCTTTCAAATCTTCACCGCCACCGATCAACTCTGGTCGTGCTTCTCAACGCGCTTACACTCGTCTTCACCCGTCAGTACACGCACTTACGTTCAGCAGCGGCGAGAAGGATTGGCTAAAAGCAGACACATACTCTGAGCAATGCCGCGGTATGAATGATCTCGATGTTCATGAGAACTTCCATAGTGGATCTGGAGCCGGCAGTGATCTCATCAAGCATAGTCAGCGTGACGTGAGTTTCGTAACCTCTCACGGACCTGGTGGTGTTGACGGCTCTTATCCCTCATCAACCTGGTTGAGCACTCTTGGTGAAGCAAATGGTGAGGTTAGAGGTTCTGAAGAACTTTCTGACTGCAACGGTAGCTTCTCAAAAGTAACAGCCCTGGGTCCTAAAGTTAACATCACCGGCACCCCGGAGGGAACTGGTATGCGTGAGGTTGGGAGCAGTCTAGCTGATGGTAGCAGCCCTGGTATGAAATTTAGCAGCGGTCCGGACTACTCTTCGAGTTCGCCGTACGCTCAACTTGAGAATCTAGACCAGAAACCGTCACGCGTCCTGAAACCAGAACACAGCTCGCATAGGCGTGTAAAGTCAGGCAGCGACCAATTCAAAGCCAAGCCGGGTCGACTCTATGAGGCCGTTCGTGAGCAAGGTTTGAGGCAGGATTCCAACCGTCCTCTGGGCTTTATGCACGACACCATACGAGCGCATCGTCAACATCTTGCGGCTGCCAATCTACTTCCTCGTTCTTTCACCCCGCCGGAGCCAAAACGTCACTCGACTCCACTGCATCTCGTTTCACTTATCTTCCCATCGTTGAAGAGCCGCGAGTCTTCTCCAGTTCGATCTGCAACAGATATTGCGGTTTGTCAGTCCGAGACTCCGACGGGTCCTACCCACCCAACGACTTTGTTCCCGCCTCTATCTCCTGAGAGAGCTCGACCATCAACGACGAGAACCAGAATGGAACGTCCAGCAACTCGTCATTTCCACCAACCTCCTCGCCTTGTGCCACGCCCACGCAACCCTACCGCGGCGGTTCTTCAACGCCAGAAGGAGCTTGGAATCATGTTTATTGCTCTCTTTACCATCTGTCCCCCACTTTGGCTGATCATCGGCTTTGGTATGTCATTCTCATTACTTTCAATCAAGCTCCAGAACTAATACACACATAGGTGGCATGGACGACACAATGACTTCCATTCTGAAGGGCGAAGTCGTTGGGTTTAGAGCGATTGACAAGAAGGTTGCGTTGATTCTGGGTTGTGGCATCTCTGTCGCTTCCTTGATTGGCACCATAGCCATTGTTATCTGGCTCATTCTCCGTTAAATCGGTCCGTCAAGGAGTCTTGAGTATCTTCTTCCTGCGATATGAGTTTGAGATTGTCCTCGCTCTGCATCTAGGAGTCACTGATGTCCTCACTCTTTGTTAGAGAGTCTAAAACTGTCTTCGATCTCTGTAAAGGAGCACAAAATCTTCGCCTGCGGGCCTTCATTCACTGTCTTTACCGTCTTTTCTGCAGCCTGCGGGCCTACACTCCTTTATTCGGTCGATCAGACATCTGCCCATGTGGCCATCAGCTTGCTCTCAAGCTTTGTACTCCCGCCCGTAGCGGCCAACTCGATGAAATGGAAACACTCCAATGAATGCGTTCTCATTGACCTGCCGTGACCCAATCACTATGCTCTACGGCCCTTGCAAACCCAGAAGCAGGAGGGGCATAATGTGCACAAACCGTCATTGTGTTTCATCTCGTAGATCTACAGCATAAAGAAGTACTCGACCTACGTAGTGAAGGAGGATATATATATAATCTTAGGGCAAAGCATGAGATCCCAGATCTCGGCGCAAAGAATAAGAGACTTTGACTTTGCTACGCCCCCTGCGCTACTACACCCACCATGGCCGTCACTTCCCTTCCCTTCCCTTCACTTCACATCAACCCATCGAGCAATGAGGTCCCTACGGCTTACTTATTTATTTCTGGAGTCTTCGTACTTTCGCCAAGAACCCTCGGCTACGAGGTTCATGTTCACCGTTTTGTATTGTATCGTATCGTCTTAGTTACACGGGAGGGGCCGATATTCCTTTTCTTGGCTGGAATGGGATTTGGTTTGTTGGGTGGGCGGATGGGAGGGGCGGATGGGAGGGGGATTGCGGGTTTTGGTGCGCTGCTTTTGGGGTTGGGAATGGATAGATATGAGAGGGTGTTTTTGGGGGTTCCCGGGGGTTTGTTGAATTTTTTTTTTGGTTTGAGTGTTGATCGTAGGAGTTCGTATCATGAAATGTAAGGAGAGAAGGGTCGTAAGAGTTGGGATATGGATGGATGGTGCGATGATGTTTGAAAGATATAGAACAGTCCTGCACAGATGTTGGATGTTGGGTATGAAGTGGTTGGTTTGGCCGCAGCAGTCACGGGTCTTGGACTTTGCGTTTTCTTTTCTTTTCTTTTCTTTTCCTTTTTGATGAAAGATGGAGATGGAGATGGAGATGGAGATGGAGATGGAGATGGAGATGGAGATGGAGATGGAGATGGAGATGGAGATGGAGATGGAGATGAAAAATCTATAGAGTAATGTAGTGTTGTTGTGATTGATATATCAATGTTCACTGTTGTAGGGGCCGTGTTTGTCTTCTTGTTCTTTGTAGTAAAAGGGTTTATGTTTAGGGGACCGGTAGTCGTACACCCTCCTAAGGTAGTCGTACACCCCCACAATGGTAGTCGTACACCCCCCCTAATCGGGTAGTAGTAATAATAGCTATTGTCCACGTCTTGATGTGTTTTGATGTGTTTTTCACATCAAGGAGAAATAGCATGTAGAAGAGTATATATTGGAACTGTAGGAACAATATTAGAGCTGAATAGTATGCTCAAAACCTGAAATCCCTTGAAAGACCTCCCACGAAACCTGCCGTGACTGTGTCACTGCCTACTCACCACATTCATGCCCTCTACAACCTTCACAAGCTGGACAACTTCGCTGTTCTTGAGTTCTGATCACTACATTCATCAATCTGAACTTCAGTTGACCTTGCCGTGTAAAATTCTGAACTGCAGCCTTCAAATACTACTATCTGGTTAGGGGGGTGTACAACTACCATTGTGGGGGTGTACGACTACCTTAGGAGGGTGTACGACTACCGGCTCCCTTATGTTTACTCATCACTCCACCATATTTGGCGCAAGCTTCCGTTTCCGTTTTTTCTTCGATGAATCACAAAGGAGATATTCATAAGTGCAAGAAGATTGTCTAAGACATGGATCGTTCTGGTGCTGTCGCTGATTTTCTTCCCTCTGTTTAACCGGTCATTTACTGTTTGCAACTATCTCCGTTGAGAATGCTTAGATATTACGGTTACGAGCCCTACTTCCATAAGCATGATGTTGACTGTTTATTTCCTTGGACGGTATTCCCGTACAATATGCTAGAAGGCGCTTCTGCCGGGTAATAGCATCATGAAGGGGACCTGAACGCCGAGGGGTGGGTGTGAGCTTGAGAGTGTGAGGGCTTGTAACGCTCTGATATGATCGCCGTGCTCGTTAGTGTTGCACGTCCGGGTTTGAGCACGTATTTCGACGCCGTCGCATGGGTGGGTAGAAAGATGGGTTTCAGGGACGTGCATGAGCTGTGTACTTGAGTGGTACTTTATGTTGTTGCTGCGGGTATCGCGTGTACCGACGGAGAGGGTTGATTCGGAAGGTGCGTACCACGGAGCGCAGGGCATTAGGATTGGCACGAAGTTTCCTTTAGCCTTCACCGACAGCATGGGGTTTGTTCATTCTCTTTGAAGGGCGTTGGTAAACAGATACCGGGAAGTGAAGTCAGCCTCTGCGGCGCCTCTTTGTATTTCGTGTAACAATCTGACGGTCATAGATTTCTGTTCCCGCCTATTCTTCATATCGGACATGTCCCTTAGAAATATCAGGGTATACGTCAAATCTCCGCTGCGTATACAACGGTATCCCCTTTCTCGTCTCCTCAATCTTCCCCGCCTCCAACTCCGCATACACTATCTCTTCCCCTTCCGCTGCCTCCACCAGCACTTGCGCATTCGGATCTACTACCATGCTATGCCCCCACGCATTATAGCTCGCGTCCATATCCCTCGCCGGCGAACACAGCGCCACGTAGACCTGATTGTCCATTGCCCTTGCCCTAGCTTGCAAGGTCCAGTGCAGTGCCCCTGTAGTCATGTTGAACGCGCCGGGGTAGAGGAGGAGGAAAGCGTCTTTGCGAGCGGCAATCGTGGCGAGTTCGGGGAAGCGGACGTCATAGCAGATAGCTAGCGCGATCTTGCCGTATTCGGGGATGTCGATGATGGTGACTTTGTTCCCGGGCGAAAGGACTTCAGATTCGTGGAAGGAGATCTTGCCTGGGATGTCGATGTCGAAGAGATGGACTTTCCTGTGGGTGGCGAGGAGGTCGCCTTTCGGGGAGAATACTAGGCTAGTGTTGTGGTACTTTTTCGTGTCGGGTACGTATTCGGGGATACTGCCACCGATGAGGTAGGTGGAGGTTTCTTTGGCGAGATCGGATAGGGCGTGGTAGGATGGCGATTGCTCTTTGGTGGGAGGGGAGGGGAGGAGGGTTTCGGCGTATTTGGGAAAGTATTGGCAGCCGTAGGGCGAGTTAAAGCATTCGGGGAGGACGATGAGAGAAGCGCCGACGCGGGAGGCTTCGAGGACTTTGGAGCGTGCGCGGGAGAGATTGACGGCTTTGTCGGCTCCTAGAGATCTTTCAGCATTGAACAGTCAAGAGGCGTACTACTTTGCGCAGACAGAGTGTTGAAGTGCTGATTCTATAACGCTGCGGAGCGATTAGGTGGAGGTGCGGTATGACAAAGGTACAGATTCAAGAGAAACAATGTACCTGTTGCCAATTGCACTAGGGCAAGCTTCAACGGCTTCTTCAATAAGCCCGCCATGGTACTCGATCTCTAGCTATCCGAAAGATTGATCATGTAGTGTCCAAGTGTCCACAATGTGAGGTGAAGTGCTCGTCATCCACGGAGGGGAAACGGCGTTGTCATCCTTAGGGGGCCGGCATCTTCCGGCCATTACAGTTCTACGTCAAAAGTCTTCGCGAGCGGGGTTACCCCACTACAACTCCCATTATTATATCATGTATAACTTTTCAACAAATTACCGGAGAGTCTTGTAGTTTTGTATGATAATTAGTATTGTATAGTACTTAAAATCCCCAATCTCAGTTTCTAACTAATACTGAGTGTATCATCTCTCTGCCTCGATAACTGCATTTACTCTCAATTTCATGCTCTTTATTAACGTAGTTAATAACTCATCACTAAGCCTTGATCAGGCTTTCTTCAAGACCTCAAACAAGGTCTTTCAAATCTTTTCATTGTTGTCATGTACTTGCTCTATGTCAGGACAGACTTTGTAGACCATTTTCTTTAAGTGAAATCAAAGGTGTTCAATAGAGTTTAAATCAGAGCTGTAAAGAGGCCATTTCATAAGAGAAATGCCATGCTCTTCAAGTCACAGCTTCACAGTGTCAGCATTATAAATTGAGACATTGTTGTGCATGAAAATCAGATCAAGGATTCAGATTTTAAGCAGGTTATCTTTTAAAATCTTGACATAGAACTGCATCAAGTACTCATTCTTCTTAGTCAATGAATCTCTTTTCATTTTGTTCAATTCTGACCTTTCTTCATCTCAAAAAGTCTTTTACATTATCACAAACATGTTTTTGTTCTTAAAAACGGCCTGAATATTCTTTCTCTTTCACTTATCTGCTGAAGTTCAAAACACTCACTTTTTACTCTTGTCTGTGTTTTACTTCACTGAACACTCATCTGTTCAAATCACTTTTACTCAGTCATTGTCAGTTTAATTCTTCTGTTCTTTCACTTAAGCAAGCCTCTTGACTGCATTCTTCTTTTGCAGAAGTGAATGCTTCTTTGCAAGTCAATTGATGAGTTCATACTTCTTGAGTATTTAATATACTGTTGACTTTGAGCAATTGACCCTCATCAGCTTAATGAGCTCTTGATAGGTGTCAGAGTGAATATGAATGTAGTTCATGTGACTAAGCATGCTAAGTGAGAACTCATATAAGAAAAGCTTCTTTGCACATGAAGACTCTTCAGAGTTAGTCTTGACATCAATTAAGATATATGGTTTTGCTCTATCATCAAATAGTCTGTGCATTGTCATACCTCACACTGTCATAAATCTGTTCTGACACCTATCTGAGATGAATAGGTGTGAAACCTTACAATTCTAACTCTCAAATCTCTCTTGATTGACAGTCTGTTGTGTGACAATATACAGATGAGAAGTCAACACCATCAAAGTGACAGTCACATATTGAGTTCATCTCATCAAACTCAAAGTTGTGCAGAATCTGATGATTCTCTTGAAGAAAATCCATCTTCAGCTGATTCATCACAAACAATGCAATGTGAGACTGATGATTTCGCATCTATGATACAAGGTTTAGACAATGAGTTGAAACAGACAGAAAAGAAAAGAAATCTGCTTCTAAAGAAATGTTGTTTTGCATCTGTTCAGAGAAAGATCAAAGTGCTGCAAAGTCAAGATGCTGACAAGCCGCTTGTCAATGACTCTTTTGATCTGAAGGCTGATCATATTCCTTCTATATTGAAGCACACTCAATTCATAGCCTTCATCAAGCGGTCTGCAGAGAACTACCTCAGCACAATGATGTTGAAGAGAAACATTTGCTCAGAGCATTTGAACATCTATACTGAGAAGACTGTACAGAAGCATCTCAACTTTGTACACAGTGCAGAGACAGTGTTTTGCCTGATGCTCAAAAACTTTCTTAAGGACGAAGCAAAGATTCTATACATCATGCAGTTTCTGATGAAGAAACCATGAAATGCATGATATCAACATCAGAAAACCATCCCTCTTGAGAATATCTCATGAAAGTACTTCATCAACTATCTTCTCAATCTTGTTGAAGACTCAGTGAATTGTCAGTTGCATAATGCACAAATATACACTGAGACTGTACAGAAGCTGAGTCAAAGTGTGCACGCTTTTGCAGCCTACCTCAGCATTCTGAAAGTGCAGTTGATGTCATACAATGAGAAACAGCTGATAATGCATTTCTTCACAAAGCTGCAATTAGAAATCAGAAAGATTTTGTTAAATTATTAAGATCTTTCAGACAAGCAAGACAGCTTAATAACTCTGACTGCACAACTGAAGAGCAACCTTTACACATCTGACACTACAGAGCTGAAAAAGACTTTTGATGATTCTCATTCAAGAAATACTTCAGGTTAAGCATTCTCTTTTATTGATTGAAGACTATCTGAGCAGACATCATTGAGACAATGAGATAACATCAATGTGACATCAAGTTCATCTTTCTTTCACTCAAGAGCAAGGCTGAATGTAACCTGTTACCGCTGTCAAGAAAAAGATCATTACTCAAGTGATTGCACAAAGTCAATGAACAACTCAAATAAGATTCACATATTCTCAGTGGCTTCATCAAAAAAAGAGAACGTCACATTGAGACCTCAACATCAATGCAATGAAGAGTGAAAGTAAAGACTGTACTCAGCATTATAGCTGAAGAGACTATTGTTGTAAAGGTCAGTCAAACACTGTGCATCTTTTTTCTGAATATTGATGCTGAATTCAATGTGATTAACCAGTGTTTTGCTGTCACAAATGAGATGATCAAATTGAACACAAAGATACTGCACTTTCTTCTTCTAAGCAGTCATTTCATCTATTGCTATGAGGCATATCTGATGAAGTACCGGCTAAAAGACAGCTGAGATCAGAAACACAACTGTGAACATGTCTTCTATGCCTTGAAAAAGGATGAACCTGACCTGATAATGAGTCTATCAGCTTTAGAGAAGAAACAAGTTTGTATTGACTGTGAGTTGCGCAGCTGACACTTTGACATCAATTCACAGACATTGAGTCTCAAAAACCTGAACAAATTTGAAGAGACAGCTGAGGGGCCAGTAACCTGCACTTTTCTCTGAGCTGTACTCAAATTGCTGACAGTACGCCTGCAAGGCACTGCTACAGCGTCATCTATACCTCAGGCATATGTCAACTATGCTGATGTTTTCTCAGAGTCTGAAGCAGAATGTCTCTCTGCACACAAGAAGCATGATCATGTCATTGACAATAATGAGAAAGACTCTTCACACAGCCCTCTATACAATTTGTCAGACAAGGAACTTCAAGTTCTACAAAGCTATTTAAATGACACCTTAGTGAAGGGTTGAATTCAGCATTTCATTAGTCTGACAGAGGTGTCAGTGTTATTCACCTCAAAGAAAGACAATAGCTTGTAACTGTGTGTTGACTATTATAAGTTAAACAATATCACTGTGAAGAATTGTCACTCATTGCTGTTGATCAGCAAAACCTTAAATTGACTAAGCAGTGCTAAGATCTTCATCAAGTTAGATCTTAAAGATGTTTATCATTGTATCTGCATACACACTGACGATGAGTGAAAGACAGCATTTCACACACACTATGGTCACTTTGAATACCTGATTATGTCATTTGAGCTAGCTAATGCGCCTGCAACCTTTCAAGCCTATATCAATCAGGCACTTGCAGAGCATATGAACTTTATTTATG
>JAABUP010003598.1_pt1 | contig 27139 bp, 47 predicted proteins | sample 5559201 | NCBI WGS metagenome assembly JAABUP01 (sample SAMN10711887, study PRJNA513373) | rock metagenome | isolation source: Antarctica rocks | place: Antarctica | reverse complement strand
CAGATTGTGTCTGTGGCCAAATGGCATGGCAGCCAAGTGGCAGAACTAGCACAAGGCATAGGGAAGCATGTGTGGGTGCAGCTCAAGGACTTGGCCTCTTCTTCACAGGCTATCACGCTGGCTCAGGTGGGCATCCTGCAAAGCTGATGTCACATGTGACGAAAATGAGTCATACCTCACATTACAGACAAGCACCAGCGAGTGGTAGTTGTGCTTGTTGGTTTGTTTGTGCTCTTGTCAGCTGACTCCTGCAGTTTCCAGTGGGTGTAGTGTTGTCAAGAGAGTGCAGCACAGAATGCCTTGCTGCTATGTATGCTTGCGGTATGTAGTCATTGCTGAGCTACCCAGCGCCACCCAGGTTGCTTATCTTGTGCAGGATCGAGTTTGCATCCCTTATTTGCAGCATCGCAATTCATCTCAGGGCAAGCACTCACTTTCCATACCTGCCTTGCGAGTTGAACACTCAAATGTCTATGTTCACTTTCAAAATGCACATTAGGCGCAAAGAGTATGTTGTTTCACTATTTGCATTCTTGTGTCTGTGGTTGCCATACAAACCATGACTTGGCGCAATGACTATGAAGGCTGACATGCCAAGCACTCTGCAGGACCCAAGCATCTTCAGTCACAGCCAGCAGTTGAAGCGTTCAGACCTGAGATTATTGGCTCAGATGCCGGCGCTCTTTCTGGAGTGCAAGGATCCTGTGCAGCTCATGGTGTCCCTTTCAGGAGGACCCTCACCTCCTGTACCACCTTCTGCACCTGATACCACCTCCAGGTGACTGACACACTCCTACCCCTCGCCTCCTGTACCACCTGCTGCAGCTGATGCCAAATCCAGGTGACTGACACAATCCTACCCCTCACCTCCTGTACCACCTGCTGCTGCACCTGGTGCCACCTCCAGGTGACTAACCCATTCCTAAACCTCACCTCCTGTACCACTTGCTGCAGCCAATGCCACCTCCAGGTGACTGACACATTCCCAATCTGAGTCAAGTGAAGATATACCATTCAGCTGACCTTAGCAGCGACCCTGGGCGTTCCTGTGGACCGGACTGCGCATCTCAGCATGTTTTTGGGATTTTTTTTCAACATGCATTTCAGAGGCCAATTTCTCAGCAATTGTCTTTGCCAAATGCCCAGCCGTTGACTGTACTAGAGAGCTATGGCAGCTGTGTCCGGGTAGCTCAGCCCCTCCAACAACAACAGAACAGCTGAAAAGGCCCCCAGGAGCACTTTACATGGTTTATTTCCTGAGTTAGGTCACTTTGCAGTGCTTTGCGTGTTTAACCTGTCTTGAGCCCTTTACACATCCCAACACTGTGTGGGCAAACCCCTCAACCAGGGAGGCCTGGTTGCACCCTGGTGCAGCCCCCCCCCCACCCCCATTGACCTTTTTTATGAGCCAATAACTGCAGATTCAGGGCTTGACTGATTTGGTGAGTGATTGGAGGTCATACTGTATCAGCCATTCTACATGCGCCCAATGCTGTGGCGTTTGTACAACAGCAGAAGTCTACCAAACTTACAAATCCTTGAGACTGCGCAGAGCTACATATGGTACACTCGTGAAACACAGGATACATCTGTTTACGCGTAGGCAGTCAGCAAGGCTTTGGCTTATACGTAAGCTATGCTGTCCAGCATTGATCAAACTTTTTATGTCTAGAGGATTGTCGCAACATACATCAGTCTTCATTTCTCTGTCTGTGCATGCATGCAGGCAGGCTCCAGAGTTCCAGTTGGTGGTGGAGCCCTATGCCTGGGGCAGAACAGCTGAAGGGCTTCAGGGCCCCTTGTTGCGGCTGCACACCCCCACAGCTGCGGCGACCCGCCTGGACCTGCCAGCTGGCCGCCACCTGGCACGCCTCCTCACAGATAACCACAGCTTGCATGCTTTGGACCTTCGTTCCAACACACCTTTCCAACTTGAGGATCTCAACAAGGTCTGGAATCACACTGGTGTTGGGGTATTGCCTACATTCTGTTGTTATGTTGGGGTCTGTTGCTTGTTCAGTACAGACCTAGGTAGTCTGAAGCCTTGCAGCGTTCCAGCTTAGTGTGTACATCAATGGAATGAGCAGCCGTCATCATTGTAGTGATTCACACCTTGCAAATAGCACGTGATGTACAAGTGAGTGTGTTTTCATTAGTCACATCACCTGTTGCAAGTGCTAGATCACATGCTTGTGTTCAAGCAGTCTTGCTCCTTCCTGCAAATGCAACACACAAGTTCGCATTTTGAAGGTCTTCAGCTCAGTTACTAGCAGGTATGCTTTTCTCAGCGTTAACAGCTACAGAGACATCTTTGTGCAAGTGCCTGTCTTACTGCATGTCTGAATTCTTGATCTCATCACACCCTGACCTGCTCATAGGCTCAGCATTCATTCTCAGCTACTACAACCTCCCATGTGGTGCAATGTGGGCACAAATCAATATAGAGCAAGAGGACCTAGGCCCTCCGGGCTGCTGCCTTAGCAGGCTCCCGTAATGATCGCTGAAAAGCGTAAACTATTCTTTTCTTTTCAAGAAAACCTAGCAGTGCAACACTGTGCACAGCCTGTAACTTGTCACCTTAGCAACTGCTGCATCATCGTACCTTTCAGGTGCAAATGAACACACTGCAGGGCCTGTTGTCCTGAATCACCTGACATTGTTAGCTCCGGGCTGCCGCCTTAGGAGGCTCCCGTTATGATCGCTGAAAAGCGTAAAATTTTCTTTTCTTTTCCCATGACATGATATGTTTGTGTGGGGTGGCAGGTGCTCCAGGAGCGTGAGGGCCTAGCATTGCAGAAGTGTGAGGGGCGGGTCGGTCCCTACCCCCCCGCCACCTGGGCTCTCTGGTTCCGCTACACCTTCAAGCTCCACCAGCCCTGCCGCCTAGGGCTGGATCTCGCCCTGCCGGGCGAAGCCCTGCTCAAGGCTGCCTCTCTGGTGCTGCTGGATAATGACACCTCACAGGTTGGGTGATTGTCTCATGAGGGCGCCTTGTTGCCTAGACTGGCAAGGAACTTGTGCTCAGTTTCAGGAAACAGTCTTCAGCATGTTGTGAGTCCCTTGGTTGACAGTGCCTGGGCTGCCAGCTCCTCTCATGTGATGCCTAACGATGACATACTGAGCATGTCAGTTCCAAGTCAGGGGTCAGGGTCAGATCCTGGTGCCAATCTCAGATTGTCCCCTTTACCTCGATACTTGCATTCAATTTTTAACTGTCAGCCTTGAAAGCTTGTGCACGGATCCCATTATGCTCGCTAGTCTTACAACCTTGGAGACCCAGCAGCTGCACATCTTCAGAGGTCATACTCTGTATACTGTGTTAGAGAGCCTCTGAAAAGACTGCATGCCTGGCGCAATAGCAAGGCCAGTCGTGTGCTGTGTATGTGATTGGAGTTAACCTTTCTTACATGGCACAGGAGACGCACTTCCTGGTGCATCGTACACAGCCAGTTGTGCTGCCAGCCAACAAGGAGGGCTACACGGTCCTGGCCATGTCCCAGGGCCCTGAGCAAGTGCCCCAGGACAGCTGGCGCCTGAGTGTGCTGTCACAGCAGCCTGTACAGGGCTGGGCCCCACTGCCCTCCACCAGACAGGACCTGTTCGAAGGTCAGCTCCACATATATTCAGCAGCAGCTGCATGTTGGCGCCCGTAGTCTTTGTTTCAAGTGTCCACCATGCAAGCACTACTCCTGGATGAGTCTGTTACTTAATTTATCCGTCCACTCATTGAGTTGCTGTTTGGTCCTGTAGCTGGGTACTTTGGCATAAATGTTTCACCCTTTTCACCAACGAATCAATGGCAAAAATGCTAGGTCAGTGACAGCATGTCTGCCTGAAGATTGACAATCTGTATGGCCCATGTTTGCGCACAGCAGCTTTTGGTCCTTATGTCAAATGAGTAAGAGCAATTGAAAGCCCGCACCAGCTGAGCAGAAAAAGGTGCCAGATTTTGATGATGTAGAGTCTTCTGCATGCGCAGAGCCCTGGAACAGGATATGTATCAGCCCATCAGTCACTGCCAGCTAGTATCTTGACATGACATCTGTCAGCCGATCAAGTGGCTTAGACACCTGCTGATTGTTTCGGTGCTGGTTATGCTGGCACCTGTACCTGTCCTGCACACTTACCACTTGACAAGTGCAGGCAAGTACCACTTACCACTTGACAAGTGCAGGCAAGTATGAGGCCAACCAGTACCTCATCTTGGCTCGCTATGTGATGACTCCTAGTCAGCGGACCCTGCTGACAATGCATGGTGAGGTGACTAACGGGTGAGTAGTCCTGCTGCCAAGGCAGACGTCTGCTGCAGCACTCCCGTACTCTGTCATCAGTCTTGGATCTCCACATGCAAACTGTGCTGACAGGCAAAAGTCTGCCTGCCTGGCATCTTGACTGGTAACTGGCCACCTCTTGCCAAACCATCTGAGTCATTTCAGATACTTGGAGCCTGTAGTCCCCCACAGGCGTTATTATACTTGAGTCTGCTAAGTCAAACCCACTGCAAAAGTCACATGCTGAGATGACTGCTGTGAAAACCAATTTGGCAACTCGTGACGAGTATACCATCTATGTTCTGTTGCACTGCGTGACTTGCAGCATCTCAATGCCACATTGCACTGCACTTCCTGCGTGGGTGGGAGTGTGATACATGTCGCTGTTAAGAACAGCATGTATGCTGGCAATGTCCACCATCTTTTGCATGCTAGAGCTCTGTACACTCTTGTGCATGTGTGCAGGCAGGGCAATGAAGACATTGCATGCCAGGTCAGCATCTCCCCCATTGCAGAGGCTGCTGCTCAGTGGCGCAATGATGCCCAGGTAACCACTCATGATCATTGCTTGTTATGCAGCATTCCTGTCTGCTAGACATTAAGCCATACTGTAGTCAGCCAGATTGTCTATGCCCATTCTCAGCGCAGCAGAGTGGAGTGTATCAAAGACTGCAGCTTCTGGGCTTGGTATGGCTGCAGCAAGTCTGATGAGTGAGTCTGAGCAGTGTATATGTGCAGATGTCTTTGCTGTACCTCATGCTGAGCATCAAGACATCAAGCAAACTGTTTTTGATGCTTCACAGATGGTGTCGTGCATCACACGACAGCATCATACGTACCACATGCATGCATGGGAATATACCATGTTGGTCGTGTAGGCACTGCCCTATGCTGTCTTTCTTGTGTAGAGCAGTGACGATATGCTACACTATACAGACAACTGGAAGCATTGTAAAGCACATGTCTGGCTCAGTCTCAGCTGCCGCATCCCCTTGCTGTTTGTGGTCAGCAGGTCTGATGCTTTTGAGTGGTGCAGAGTCTAATGCTTTGAGTGGTGCAGAGTCTGATGCTTTGAGTGGTGCAGAGTCTGGGGCAATGGTCTGGTCAGTCCAAGGTGACAGTGGCAGGGCAATGGCTGGACCCTGGCAAGTACTTGCTGCAGCTGGCACTAGATCCTGCCAGGTGTCGCTGTGAGATTGGGCAGCATGGCAGCCTGCCTTGGGAGGTGGCCTGGAAGCTGCAGCTGCTGCCCACTGCAGAGGCCAAGGCTTGCCCTGTTGTGCCTGATGACTCCAAGCAGAAGTACTCCCAGGTCTGTCATGCTTTATACCTCAAAACCAAGAAGGAGTGCGGGTGCAGCCAGATGTGACTTCCTGCAACACCTGACACTTGGCGTCACATCTGAACTGGACTTGTACACCATGGCGGCCCGTGTGTAACTCTGCAACCCATGTGGTGAAGATTTGCACCTGAGATCAGAACTATCAATCCATGCAGGTGGACTTACATGGCCATATCACTGACGCTCAAGTAAGTTCATGAGTGAAGGCAGTGCAGATCTTGTGCATGGCTGTATAGCTGGCAACCAGGGTCCATGGTTCACACATGATCCTGACCCTGCAGTATACAACTCGCTTGACAGAGTCTTGGCTGCTGGCTGCTCAGTCTGGAAGCAGCTTGGTGGCTGCATTAGTCAAGATCCACTTGCTGTTTTGGTCAAAGGCAGCAGCCCTCACGGGGTGACAACAAACCCCCCATTTTGTGTAACACAGAAAAAAGAGAAAGAAAACTAAAGCCATAGTCAACACAAGAAACAAAGAAGAAAATGTAAAAGAAAGGTATGCAGGCAACTGATATGCTCATGGATGCATGCACAGGCATCTTTTGCCAAGTGGAATGAGGGCCAGAAGGACAGGCCTAAGCAGGTCAATGCTGCCCTGGAAGCCCACAAGGCTCGAATTGCAGCCGCAGATGCTGCAGCTCAGCAGCAGAAGGAGGCAGTGACTGTGAGACCAGTGCCCAAGGGCAAGAAGGAGCAGCCCTTAGAGCTGCATCCAGACCAATTTGTGCGCATCAAGGCCCACAAAACAGCAGGCAACGCCAGTACATCCGCTGCAATGCTACCTGACCTTGCAAAAGCCACTGCCTCACCTGCTGTAGATGTTGAGGTAAGCAAACAAAAGTCACTGCCTCACCACCATTAGAATTCAGTGTTGATCGCACAGCTCAGTATTCATCAAACTCATTTGTGTTTTGAATGCATGCTTATCACCTTGCCATCTTACAGCAGTATGATCGCATCTACAGCAATCACCTATGCACATGGCTGGGAGCATCAGCGTCGAATGTGTTGTACCTTCAAGTTGTTTGGCCGCCCTGCAGGATTGGATACAGAAAAGAGCAGCCAACAAAGTGTCACTGGAGACAGCAAACCAGACTCAGTTGGCTAGCTTTGCTAGCTGGCGGCAGCAGCAGCTGATGCAATTACGTCCAGAAGAAGGCTGACAGCCTCAGCAGAAGATAATTGCAATTGAATAGACATAGGTTCTAGTCATAGTCGACATGAGACGTTGGTCACATGGTGCATGCGGCTCCACCCAGCCTGCTGATTTGACAGGATCTGTGTTAAAGTTCACAGGCAGGACATGTATGTTGTGAGCAAGCACTGCACGCAGTTCCACTAAGCTACCCCACAGTTTGCTGATGGGGTCTTTGCATTAGCAGTGCACACAACACAGAAAAGTGATGTTGCCTAACTCACACTCTGTGAGCTGGACAAGCTCCAATAATTGGGACCAGGAATTGTGTTACCAGGAGGGCTTTGACAGAGACATGAAGCAGCTTGGCTGTAGTCAGCTGCTCCCTCTGAAATGCACGTGGCGTTGACCACATGTCAACAACTACTGCTTGCAGCCACAGCTGCCATGTTGGAGCAAAACGTGTGGAATATGGCAAGCAAAGTTACATGTTCCCTTGCTAGATTGGATCTCAGATACACGTCCCCAAGAATACACTGATTTGCAGAGCTTGTTGAAGTGCCTGGATCATAGGGATATTGTGTTAGAAGCAAAGTTACATGTTTTATACAGCTTGGTCTGATCCAATGCCAAGCTCCCTGGCCATTTCAGCAAAGTTGAACTCATTTGGGCTGTGATTGAACTTGTGCACATGAAGGAAACTAACAGGATCTGTATAAAATGCATATGTCAGGGTCATCAGTGTTCGGGCCTGCATGACACATACCGAATTTGTTGAAATGCCTGCCAACCAGTCAGACACTGACAAAGAAGGGATGCAGCATCAGCAGAATTGAAGGTGCAGCTAGCACCAACATTGCAATACGTGCATTGAAGTGATGTGGCCAGTGTATGCTGAGCAAACTGGATACCTCTGCAACTGAAATCAGGTGAGGGCTGATAGCATCAGCCTTTGCTAGAACTAGTCCCTTTTCATCCAGCAGCTCAGTGTAATGCATTATCGCCAAATGAGGCGGGGCTTGGTCTTGCATTCTGCATGCAGCATGTTTCAGAGAAAAGAAAGGCTACGCCTTTCGGGGTCAATCTAATGAGAAGCCAAGTATCATACCGGGCTGCCCAGGTAGCATGTTTAAGAAATACATGCCAGTGGAACACTTCAGATCAGAGGGGAACAGGGACTGCTCAATGCAACTGGGCAAGCTCAGTACAATGCACAAGTGCCAGAGAGCAGCACAGCCAACTAACCTTTGGAATTCGTCAAGGGTAGTAAAGAGGACAAGCGGCAACTGATGCTGCAAGACCAAAGTCAAGTAGCCTCCTTGAGGCTTGCGAAGGGGCATGACAAAGTAAGGGCTGCAAAGCAGCACACAGCGTTCCATTGGGCCTCCAGCTTTGAATAGTCAGCTTCTGCATCAGCTTGTGGTGTTTCATCTTGCACGCACCAAGCCTTAGCACGTGCTGAGTATGCCTTCCATTCTGTGCTGCCCAGGACTGCTGCATTCTGATCTTTTGCATGGTGCTGCAGGTGCAAGGTGCTGAACTTACTAAACCACGGTTTGCAGGCTCTGCCACAAAGAAGACAAGTCATTGCAAAGGAAGCAACACAAACGCCAGAAACTATAGTTTGGGCCATAGGCAGATGTGAACACTGACCTCCTGCCACAGACTGCTGATCTGCTCTGGAGTTCGTAACAACATCTTGTCCATGTTGACGATTGCACTCAATTTGGTGGGGGAAGGCATTGTGCTCCCAAAGGCTGCTGCAAGGGGAGCAGCACTGTGCAGCCATCTGAATGCATCATAGCACAAGCCTTGCCTAAGACTACAACCAGCTTTTTGAGCTGCCTGCATCAACATGACGCAACAGCTTTGTGGTATTGTCAGATGACTGCGCTCCAAAGCACCCACAGGAATCCAGCTTGCTGGTGGATGCGTTGTGTTGCTGCCTTATACAAAACAAACAGAGTTTGGTGCAGGCACAGGCAGAAACAGCTTGGCAACCATTTTGTACTGTGACCAATTATTTGAAGCGTAACTACGGTACCAGAATAGGTCGGATTCCAGGCCTGCTGGTGACCAGCAGGTTGTTTTGGCATACTGTAGCTCATCTGATCTCAGATAGCAATGTAGACTGCTTCAGCACCTTGGTGCAATCGCAAATACTCCTTGAAACATGCAGGATTCAGCGTGTGTAGGACTTTGATCAACGTCACTCATATGCTGGTCTGAACCGTGGTCTATGCAGTCTCAAGCCTCACCAGATGAAACAAGCTGGCAGAGTGTGAAATGGCCGGACGGATCAAGGTCACAGTTTCATCAATTCCCGGTGCTCTGAACACCTAGCCAATGAGCGACATGCCTGTAGTCTTACTTAATGCAGTTATGAAGGACTGGTGAAAGGCGAGATGTGCCACGTCAGGGGTGTCTCTGACTTTGCGGATGGTGACAGGCAAGAGCAAAGCATGCCTGAACAAAAGGAAAGCGCAGTCTGTGAGCTTATGACTGATTACTCTGGTGCCGCCAGCAGATATGAAGGGGAGTACTTGGACAATCAAATGGACGGTTTGGGCGTCTACTACTGGTGTGATGGAACGTGAGAGTGCATTGTCAGCTTATGCAGAATTGCATGTGCTAATGCCAGCAGCAACACTTGCCGTGCTCAAACACAGGTCATACAGAGGGGTCTGGAAACAGGACAAGATGCATGGCTGTGGCATCAAGCTGTCATGTGACGACTCAGGCAACAATGTAATGCAAGCAGGGCTTTTCGTTGACGATGATTTTGTTGGGCCATCCTCTGTATGTGATGTGCCTGCTGCAAAGCAGGCTGCACAGCAAGCTGTAGGGGCTGCAAATCTGGCTTGTGGTTTCAAGGTGATGTCCAATGAAATGCTGCTCCCCCAAGCCAAGCAAACGCGTTTCCCGTCATCACTGACACTATATTCTACATGCAGTCACAACCCAAGGCAAACAAGTTGGACGTCAGTCAGACACGGTCGCATGAAAGGAGTTTGTCAATTAGCCACTCAGATGCTTTTAAAAAACGCCGTGTTTCCAGTTTGCATTCGTCATAGCCAGCCAAAGCTATCCCAGACTATAAGAGATGTCGACTACAACACATAGAAACTACCTACCATATATTCATTTGACTCTGGGTTGATCAGACACCATGCTATCATTGCAGATTCTACTGTAGTGTGATTCTATTGTGTAACACCAATAGAATACAATACTTATCTGGTACAGTTGGGTACAGCCTTCAGGCTATAACTGGGTACAGATCACTTGCAAGAGAATTTGCTGTTTAAACTACTTCTTGAGTTCAGTTGTGACGCCTTGCACAATGCGTACTATCTTGACTGGTGCATGTGTGCAGGTAGCTGCATTGTGCACTTACAAGGTTTCACTAGAGCAACTAGTTCAGGGGCTTGAGCAGTCAGCAGTGGCATCAGTCCTATGTGGCTGACATGCAAATTGTTGATTTGTGAAACTAGGAGCCCTGTTGCAAGTGCGTGTCAGCAGCAATGCAAGCAGACAAGAAACACAGCTTCATGCATGTCTAGAATACAGCATTCAGCTTCAGACCTGACATCTTCAAGCAGACTGAGAACAATTGTAGAGCAAAGTTGGCACAACAATGGAAATAATGAAATGTTCTAGGCAACTTGTGTGATGCCGAAATCAAGGGTGAAGTCACAGCTGTTGTACACACACCACGAGTGCAGCATCATCGTGCACCCCGTCTCAAATAGTGTCTCTGAACATTGTCCTGCAGGAAAAGGAAACACATCACGCTTGCTCGCAGGCAGAAGGTACCCCAACACCAACACATGAGAAGGATCCATCACACCACCAAATTTTGGCAAGTCATGTGTTCAAAGCAGAACCAGTTATTGACAGGCAATAGTGGCATGCAATACCTGCTGTGATGGATGAAGACTAGGCAATCCATTTAGGCGCCCAGGCATAGACGCTTCTTGCCACTTGTCTGCTCCCAAGCAACCGAGATGATACCAGCGCATGTTGTTACGGTCACTATAGCCTATTTGCATGCTGTGCATTGCAATGGGATTGCGGCACCCTTTGCACAGAACCCTGGAAGATGATGTATGCGTCTTGACTGTGTACGTGACAGCAGGTGGGACATGTGGCCTCATTGCTCCTGCCCGAATTGCCATATGCAACTGCACCCCTGCAAGAAACATAGTTGCACGATATTCCGTCAACGAGGCAGGTCTGTTACATATTGCAACAAGCTTAACATGCAAACACAAAGATGTGCAAGCCAGTGCAGGGCATGCAGATCACCAAATGATGGCGACATGTTGACAGAACAAGAATGGTTGAAAGAGTCCAGAAGTGTTCAGCTACGACAGCAGCTCTCACCAGCAGCAGCAGCAAAATCCTCCCAAGGCAGCATCCCTGCTACGTGCTGAGCAGCCTGATGACCACGATGAGCCATTGCATGTGGTGCACCTTGTCTGAAAAGGCTCTTCATCTTAGCATTGACAACAGCTGCATTCTGGTCCCAGTGCTGCTTTCGCTGCTTACGCTCCTGCAACTCTTCTGCTGACATGCCTTTCTCCACAAGACTCTCAAGAACATTGTCCACAGCCATCGTGCGGACAGGAGGGGCTGTTGCAGCTGCTCTGCACTTGGGACACGTGGGATTCTTCTGCAACCACTCACTCAGGCAGCCACCACAGAACATGTGGCCACATGGCACAACAGAGTGTGTCGCCACCATGAAATCCTGCAGTGACACAGCCACATTGCTTATTGTCTGGTCTGAGCAGCCATAAGCAGCTCAAGGCCAGCATTGACGGTGCTATAACATGTCCGATGTTTGCAAGAGCATGCATGTGCATAAACCCTGGCTCTGGTAACATGCCAATTCAGCAACTGTTTTGTTGCTTACCCGGCAGATGGTGCACTCAAACTCGTTCTCAAGAGCTTGCTTAGCCCCACTATCAGCTGCTGGTGCTGCAACCTTTTCCGCTGGTGCAGCTGACTCATCCACAGACTTTGTTCTCTTGTGACCAGCCTGCAGAACATTCTTGTACATTGAGGGCATGCATATATTGCAAACTGAGCAGAAAAGTAAGAGAGCTGATCATACCAGTGCACTAGAAGCATTGGCTCTGTGCTGTCGCTTTGACAGCTGCTGTGTCCCAGGATGAGACTCCTGTCTTTGCACTGGCCTTGCTGCTGGCTTGTAGGCTGTCGTCAAGCGCTTATTACTGTCAGCCTGTCGAGGCACAAACATTCAAACCTCAACACACACTTGGAGCTTTCAGCAGAAGCACATATAACCCTTGCAGCTTAGAAGGGCTGCTTACATGTACGTCAGGACTGCTGGTCAGGTCTACAACATGAGAAGGGCCTGCTTCGTCAGAGCTCGTGCGCGTCAGGTCCACCAGCTGCTCTGGAGCAGAGCTTGGTTGTGGATAGTTTGCAGCTGATACTGGTCCAGCTGCTGCTTCTGCAGAGTCTCTGTTGCCAAGCAGCCTCTGCTGTGCTTGTTCAGTCAGTGACTCGACAGCAGACACAACATATACGAACGGGTTGCTATGCTGCTGGCCGTCTCTGAGGATGAGCTTCGGTCCGCCGAAGGAAATGGCATCACCATTCGTAAGGTGCCTTGACTCCGCAGAACGCAGCCTCTGCTCATTGACGTAAGTGCCGTTTGTACTTCCAGCATCTATGATGCATAACGTCTGCCCGGCGACTGAAACTTCTGCGTGCTTCCGAGAAATCAGCAGAGGTAAAGCTTCTGCGTGCAGTACAATGTCACTGTCAGTGTTCCTGCCGAACACCAGTCCTCTTGTAGCCAGCTCTGGTCTATTCAACTGATAGCTGTCAGGTAGTTTCCCACCAGTACCGACTCGCGAGAGCATAGTGCCAGCTCAAATGTCACCTGTGCCAACGAAACGTGACACTAGCAATGGCCCTTCCTTGGGTGAAGTGCACCGCAATGGCTGAAATCCAACTGCTTATGAGACAGCGGGTCAGCATACGCGCCGGGGTCTCGTGCTTTGCTCTGGAAAGCAGCAGTACTTCAGATTTCTTTACATTTGAAACTATCATCCTGCACACTGATGGAGACAAAGGCAAGTTTCAATCTGTAGCTTCTGCATATGTGTATACTTGCCGTCTGCGGAGTCGTGTCCTGAAAGAGGTGTTTGTACGCAGACTGACCTGCCACAGCACCCTGTCCAAGGTGGTGACCTACATAATATTATCCTTGGCAATATTATATGATCATCAGTAGTAGCTATGATACATGATGGCGACAATCATGCGGTGCCGAGAGCTCAGTCCAACCTGCTGAACGAGAGCTGCGTTGGACCTCGTACTCACAATCATCTGAATGCATGGAAGTCATCTTACAGCACATTAGCCAGCTCACTGTTTAACTTATGCAGTACAACTATTGCTGAAGAAAGTCTATATGGATTTGATTCACGTCTAGCTGGAGTATGGCAGCAGAAGTGCTAAGACCCAACAGGCTAGCAAGATGAGGCTGTGTACGGCCTTCATCACTATGCACAAACTCTTTGATGTATGTACCAGCCTGCAAGCACAACAAAATTACTGAAGCAGCTTGCAACAGATATATCTATTCATTCAGTGCACCATTCATGCTTTACTGTGGTCTACCTCATGTTAGAAATGCATTCATGCATATGCTGCAAGTTTGACAGGCAGCAAAATGTGCGCTAGAATCAAACTCTAGTGACTTCAAGTATACCTGGCAGACCCAGCAACACATGACCAGAAGGTGCATGTTAGCAGAAAGTGCTACTTACCTGGGTCCGTAGGCGCAGAACCAAATGACGTGGACTTCCTGGCACCAGCTCACAGCTCATGGCATACACTGTCCTATGTCGCACCAAATCTGCCCTTCTGTGAGACACCCTGACTGGTGTTTGCTGATGAAGCTCCAAATCCTTCGTGCTATTGATGATTTCTGTCATCTCAGGTGTGACTGCAGTGGGCAGCTGACAGATTGCTGTGTAGGATTTTTGCTTCTCAGCCTCTCCTGCCTGCATTGCAAACTCCATGAGTGAAATCATCATTGACAATCGTTTCTTGGTGAGGCTATTGGGTCTACCGGTACACTGACTGCCAAAACAGGGCCTCATACAGGGAGCTTTTATGTTGACCTTAAGGGTAGACGCATATTTAATGAATGTCAGAATGCCTGCCTGCCTGGGCACTTTTAAATGCAAGCAGCTGTCCCCAGGCAGATTTATCTTTGACAGGCTTGACTTGTCATTGCCACCATGGATCATAGAAGAGTCAAAGACAGATGTGAATGCTGACAGCCTGTGCTGGACACAGCCATTGTGGCATGCAAAAGGGTCCATAGAATCACAGACTTGTAGCTGTCTGCTTGCACCTGGGAATGGTGCCTGTCATGGGTTGCAAGGTCATACAGCAAGAGTTGACCAGCGCCCCGTTCATCAGGCATGTTAATACATATACAGACTCTTATAGTCACAGGCATGACATACCTTGAGTAGGCTACAGTTGGAGCGGGGCACTGGCTGCAGTGCCTGCACCTGTACCCCGTGATCCTCCTACACCACACATGAAAACACGATCAGAGCATGCAGCAATGAACCCCAGTGTCAATCTTGGTTTTGTCCTGGTGGTTGAAGATTGACACAACCTGCTGCAGCATCCAGCCAAAGAGCAGCAGTGCAGCAGCAACACAGCTCACTATATCTATGCTATATTCAGGCCTGTCATGTACCATTCAACATCACACAAGCTGGGCACAACTCGCATGCAAGGCTGCATATCAACAACAAGTGATGCTGCATTTGAAATTACCTTTTGAAGGGTGAGCTGCATGGCATCAAAGGCGCTTTGTGGAGGGACTGCAGCTCGTGCATTGATGATTTCCAGCACAAATGGCCTGCCAGAGCCCAACATGCGCACGTCAAAGTCCTCTCGACCTGCCCACATTCATTCATTCATTCATTCATTAGATATTAAGGGTCTTGGGGCCAACTATGACCATTGGACCAGTAGTCTGAAAATGTCAAACAAAACACAGCAATGACTCTGGTCAAGCAGACTGTGCAGGTCATGTCAGGACCCATGCTCTGCCCAGTAACAGCATGTTTTGCCAGTTGAGTGTCTGCGATAAACTTAATAGTGTCCCTTTTTGTGAAGTTAGTGTTGGGAAATTCTTTCTTTTGTCCATGCATACCAGATGCTGGTAAATGCGCTTTTGGTGCAAGTTGCATGTCAAGGTCCCCAATGCAGTGAATAACACAGCACAGCAATCACATCTGACTGACATGCACAGGACAATCTTCTGGAAGGCAGCAAAGATGCCACAAGTCTGTTGTTGTACAAATGCTCTCGCACATCAATGCCAAACTGCAAATAACAGTCAACAGGTGACAAACAACAGGTAACAGATAACAGATAACAGATAAAAGGTCATAATGGATAATGACACTTGGCACCTGGCTGGCAGGCAGAGAATGAGAGAATGTAGCTTGCACGGACTCAGGGCTGACGGCTGCATACCTGCCGACATGAACTTGTGTCTGTCTGCTTGGAAGGCAGGCAGCACTGCATCAGCAATGCGTTCTTCCACAGAAGACACACCTTTGCGCTGACCATCAATGATCCACGGGGACTGCAGCCCAAGAACAAAGTCTTTCGCAATGCTTCTGCTGAAGTTCACGCACAAGATCTTGTGTTGTCACAATGCTTCTGCTGAAGTTCACGCACAAGATCTAGTGTTGATGCAATGCTTCTGCTGAAGTTCAGGCACAAGATCTAGTATTGTCGCAATGCTTCTGCTGAAGTGCAGGCACAAGATCTAGTGTTGTCTCAACGCTTCTACTGAAGCTCAGACAGACCTGGGATAGTGGCTACAGACTGTTCCACATGCAGGTATGAGACAAGTGGTGACGTAGTGAAAAGCTGTTTTGTTTGTTAGACCTGAATGTGCTTGCAGCCTATACTGCTTAATGACAAACACAAGCTTGCATCGTTGGCTGCTGTCTTGACTGTGGCGAACCACCAAAGAGTGACACCAGGTGGGGATGAACGTACAGTGTAGCAGCGCAATGCTGCACGCCATCAAGACTCAGCTGACCACACCTTCGTGGTTTCCTCACCTTCGAGCCTGTTTCAGACTGATGACACAAGACGTGGTCTTTGCTTGCCTCTTCTGAACACAAAGATGACAGAAGTACAACAGGTGCATAGCTGATGTGCAAGCACAGTTGGAGCAAATACACAGTCCAACCAGAGCCCAGACACAGCAGAGGTAGCACCAAAGGTAGGGTCTTCAGAGACGGCACATGGTGAAGAAGGATCAGGTGCAATCAGGCAGGTTGTGGTATCAAGAGCTGCCTCAGGAGGCCGTTCGCCACAAGGTGTTCTTTGTTCTTGTCCTGTGGTATCAGTAGGGGGGGCACAGCAGACCTGGGCAACGCCTCTGAGCAGCTTCAAGTAGCGGCCAGCAACATACAAGGGCTTTCGCCACACTCTGTATGCTAGCTGGACTCCATTTGTAGGTGCTACTGCTGGGCAGGTGCAGTGCTGCAGGAAGAAGCTTCTGCTCAGGCGGCTGGCTTGCTGCATCACAGTCTCTGAGGCTGAGCGGCCTGCAAGTGAGGCGATCGGAGTGGTCTCTGGCTGTCCATTACTGGATCCCATCACACAGCAATGGATGCTACTATACAGTGTGGGGTCTGAAAGCTACTATGGAGTGTATGGTCTGAATGTGAAGTCACTGCTCTACAAGTTGAGGGACCTTCAAACGCTAGTCAAAGGCATTGCCACGCATGTATTGGATCTGTACTACTGTGTTGTAATGTCATGTACGTAGGGTAGAGGCATTGCCAGATAGGCAGCGCATCTGTGCAGCATCAGGACACAGTCTGATCATGAGGTACTGCAAGTGGTGCTTGCCACAACATTCAGACACGGCATTGCAGCAAGTCCTTTGGGCGCATTGCAACAGGCGAAGGGGATACTGAAAGTGTGTCAAACAGAAACGACACCTGCTTCCACCACAAGCATCTGTGACACAGAAGGCTGTGACAAGACAACACATTGACAATCAGCAAGCAGCATCTCAGCCAAGCAACAGCACGCAACAGTGGAACGGGACATACAGGTGTACAGAAAGCACTATGATGTGAAGAAACTTGAGCATATGGTTGTGGTAAAACAAAGTTCCTACCAGCATAAACTACTTTGGGCTGTCCTCTTTTGCGCTTGTACCCCCTTCCTTTCCCCCTTCCTCCATGGATGAACAAAAAGTCCGTCTCTGGCGAAGATGAAGGGTGCAAGTACGCCAGCATGACCCTCAGGTCCCCCTCCCGCTCAGCTTGCACCCCCATCTGCTGCGCCAGGGGGGGTGCCACTGTGAGTCTGAGCGCCTCCTTCAGATCCACTACATCTTGGAACATGTGAGGGCTGGTGTACAGGCCCTGACTGGAGAACGTTGTCTGCAGATGGTACCAGATGGACAGCTGGCGTGTGAGGCAGGCTGCTGGTAATGTGATGTCCAAACCTATATTTGTGGCCACATGGCCCTCCTGCCTGCATCATGCATGAGCTGTCAAGTTGTTGTTGATGCTGATCATGTGATGCTGCTGGCAGGCCAGCTGCTGAACCACTTGTCACAAAAAAGCCGAAGTTTCAAATGCATGGGAACAGCATACAGCGTGACATCATTCCAGGTGCAAGCGAGTGCTGCTTGTCAGGCAATCCTGTGTTGTCAACAGATACTTGCTGTCTTGACAGCAATGCAGCAGATGCAGGAGCAATGTACAATCCTGCAAACCGTTCCCTTTGGAATGCTGCTAAGCAACAGGCCAGAGCCTGCATTGCGAATGACTGAGGCCATGCTTGGCATGCTGAAGGGTCATGATGGGGAATGCACTGCTGAGCAGCACAGGTCACTTGAGCATGCAGGAGCAACTGCTAACGGCTGCTGACATCAACAGCTTGTGAGATTGAGGTGCCACAAAAAACATAAGAATTTCATTGCCAAGCTTGACCAACCCTGACATGAGCTCTGAGCTTGCCGAGATATACCTGACGTGTCCACTCAGGCTAGCAACCGAGCCTGACGTGCATGTCTGCCAGGAGCCTGCATTGCCTTCAGCTTCAGGCAGACCAGCTAGGATGGCTGAAGGGACTGCCTGCAAGCTGCCCTCTGGAGCTTGCAACACCCCAAGGCAAGCAGGGCACACCACCCCAGGGACCTCTTTCGTGGGTGTCTGATCTGTAGCGTCTGTAGCTGTAGTAAGACTGTGATTCTGGCAATCAGCATCTGTGGCTGATTGGATTGGCTCAGCTGATTGAGCAGAACATGGGATGGGTGAGGGTTGTTGGGCTATTGGAGGGTCTGTAGCAGAATTGTGACTTGCAGCATCTTGAGGCTCTGTACCTGCAAACAGCTCATATTCACAGATTGCAGTGCCCTGACTGTTTTTGGAAGATGTCCATTGCTTTGATGGAGTAATAAGGGAAGATGCACAACATGATGTTTAGTCATGCAGGGTACAGCCGGTGCACATTACCAGAGGCTTCAGCAGAACTTAAGCAGCTCTGATGAGATGTGTCTGTGATGGCTGCTAGCAAAATGTGTGAGGCTGGTGCTGGTGAGCTGTATGTCTTGTCGCGGACGCCAGCAAAACGCAGGCAGCATCTTGCACACACCTACACATTGCAGCTAATTTGGTGCTGCCAAAGCTTGCGGACTTGAAGGTAGCCTATGACTTACGTGCAAAGACAAAAGCTCATGTACAGCTGGCAGGTATTTCCCATGGTTCTGTGACTTGAGCGCCTGTAAATATATGAGTGCTTGCTGCATGGGGAGCACAGATCAGTGCATACAACTCAAGGAACAGCTGAACTCCGACTTGAATATGAGATGACCTGCTGAATGACCAGCGAACGAAGGTTGAGAGTTCTGCGCACGCTGTGGACGTTGTTGCAGATGTGCAGATGTCCGCTTGCGGCGTTACGGGCGGCAGCCGTAACGCTTGTGTACACCTTCCTTGTTCGCGGCGTTGAGTGACTCGTGATGCAGATTTTTCCGCTGCAGATGATTCTATGAGTCGGGGGTTGTTGCAGCACTCATTCTGAGCTGTACAGCAGGACACCTTGCTCTGAGGCAACTCTAAGTCAAAAGCCTCGTGCTGAGCGAGAAAGTACACAGCGGCCTTGTCTTGAGAGAGTTGGCACCCATGATCTGCATAACGTCCAGCAATGCCGACCAAAGCCCGCACTGGTATCATGACTGCATCACGTCTGCGGCTGCCCCAAATTTCGAACAGCTGAAGCAGCTCTTGAGGCTATAGAGACTGCGCTTTCTTTTGAGCATACCAGAAGCATTCTGCTCATCGCTTATGTCAGCACAAGTGCCAAGACTGAGCCATGCTAGCCGGCAAGACCAGTCAGGGGTCACACCCAGGAGTCATAAACAGTCAACCAAGCTTCCACGCACTCGCTACACTCGCGTCCAGCTCCTGCTCTTCATTGGCATACTCACAGCTGCGTACACTCTGAATCCTCAGCTGGAGATCCGATTCATAATGATATGTGTGTCAGCACTCTTTGCACTGCTGCTTGTCAGGCTGGTGGTAAGTTGCCACACACATAGTGCTCTCATGCATGGCACCAGTCTGCTAATGCTGGCTGACCTGACAAGTCTGAATGTCAATACAAAATCACAGAGCACAACACAATAGTCACAAAGCAGGCGCGCAATTGTAACAAATGGCTTGACTGCACCCACCATTCTGATTCATTACGAGTTTGCTCACAGCCTTGCATTGCTATTGCCCACATGCAAGTGTTCTTGAATATTGGGTCACGCACAAATGCTTGGTTGCTCTTGTTGCAGTTTACAAGGCAACAAGCAGAGCCAGCAAGCAACTCAGTGCAAAGGCAGGCACCGCAGCCCCAGGCTGAGTCAGCAGCATCTACCCAGCCCAGAACCCCCAACCTGTCAGGGGTGTGGGTCAAGGTGAGATAGTCTTTGGAAGCATGCAGTCCCTGTCCAGCAGTTGCAGTAACTGCTTCCACTGTCTCAACTTCCCAGACTTGGTGACTGTGCCATGATGTCACATCAGACAGCTGTTGCCGCATAAGATGGTGCCTTCACTCTTGTGCTGCAACAGCTGCTTCTACTGTCTCAACTTCCCAGAGTCGATGACTGTGCCCTGATGTCACATCAAGCAGCTGTTACCACATAAGATGGTGCCTTCACTCCTATGCGGCAACAGCTGTTTGATGTGACATCAGGGCACAGTCACCAAGTCTGGGAGGTTGAGACATTGAAAGCAGTGCACTGGGCTACATGCTTGAGCACAACGAGTGCTGAGTATGCTGTTGTGTGCTGTAGGACAAGGCAGCGTCTGACAGCATGGAGCCAACACTGAAGCTGATGCAAGTCAACAGGGTGATACGTACAGCCGTGAAGTTAGTCAAGGGTGTAGAGCTGCGACAGACTGGCAACTCCTTTGAGATAATTGTGCTATCAGGCATTCTGTGGTTCAAGGTGGGGACTGTCAGGGACCATGCTTGGGGCCTTCATTGTGGCTACGTGCATTTCACCACTGTGCTCAAGCCATTGTGCTCATTATCTGCAGCCAATTTTTTTCTGTGCCACTGTCCCCTTGCACAGCACTTGTGTCTGTGTGGTTCAGGTGGCTATGAGTTCCATTTCCTTTTGCACATGGTTTCATTGCAGCTGTTATATGCTCTGCCTTTATAATTGTTGTTTATGACACATGTTTTCATTGGAGCTCTGATATGGTCTGCCTACGTGGCTGCGATACAGGCACAATGCCACTGCTGTCATTATTGCGTGTACAGTGTAATCCAGGTTTACATGGTGATGTCACTTCTGCAATGCAGATCAAGGAGCAGTACCCCCTTACAGGTGAAGTCAGGCAGTTCAAACGCAGAGATTTGCGAAAAGGTACGACCCCTCTCTTTTCTAGTATATTCTGATTGCGCAGAGCTTCTACCTTACTAAGATAGGCTGCATCCCGGTTCCTTGCCAGGCATTCCACGCTGGACTTGTTCATGTAGACGACGCAATGCTGGTCACTCAAGCATTTAAAGCATGTCTGGCTGCTAGTGACCCATGAATGCAATGGTGCTAGATGACTGATCAGACGCCTGTCCAACTACTACAGACTTGCTGAGGATTTTTCCAGTGTGGAACTGTTGTCCAGCTGTCCAGTACTTGTCTTATAGAGGGGGCTTGTGCACAGGCATAGGTTTAAGGTTGCTTGATGATGTCATATGTACGAATCATGGAAGAATTCATCCATGTCAATTTTGACTACGCCTGCAGGATTACACAGAGGCACTGCCGAAAAACTGCCAGATGGTGCTGTCTGCATAACCCTGGAGTGGGATGAGCCCTTGGGAGGACTCGGCACTGATGTCTTCTACATACCAGCTCCAGGCATACTGTATGTGGACAGCACTATTCTTATGCATGGGCAGACCATCAAGTATCGAACCATCTACAACAAGCAGTAGTCATTTCCCACCTACAGTAATGAATGCAATGCGGGGATATTTCACCTGAGTCCTCCAACAGTAGGCAGAAGTGCGGCATGCCATTCTACTGGCCATTCATTTCCTCAGGCCCAGGTTTGCCTCACTAACCCCAGGTGTGCTAAGATTTTGCCAGGGCTGCCGTGAATTTTGGCATTTTCTCATTGTCAAGCCCTGTACCTCTTGTGAGAGTTCAGATCTGCAACACTGCGACACCAACTCATGTAGGGAGGAGACTGATTTTCCATATCATGGCCAACAAAATGGCAATTTTGAGAGCTAGCCAGCAGTTTTTGACACGACTAAGCAGGTAAACACAGTCCAGTCATTTGATTGATTTGTGTGGTAATTGGGTTGCTAAGTGCCCAGCTTTTTGAGGGTGTTGCTTGGCAAAGCGTTGACAGCAACATGCGCATCACGGCTCTGATGTGCACATGCAGGATGATCACATTCTCTGAGCTAGGCCTGAGTTGCTGCATAGCAGCTAACACTTGATACAATTCATTTTCACTTACTTTGAAAGTAGTTTCCGGGCCAGTTCATTGTCAGTATTTGGATCAGTCTTTGTCATGTTGTGTTATCTGCCATGCTGGTGATGCCAAGTTTCCTCGCATGGTATATAATTGGTGCAACAACACCAATTAAAGTGATGTGATGAAGCGTGTGCTTTGTGCGACACATCTGCGAGTCATGATATTGGTGTCAACTGCTCAGCCTGTCCTTCAGTCTGCAGCTGACATATATGACTCAGTGAGTCACTTCAACAGCAACAGAAGAGATGTGCAACGCAGATGCCATCTGGAAAATCTGTCAGCTAAAACGTGTCTATAAAAATACCATGTAAACTCAAGCTAAACAAACAGCCTGCAATCCTCCGACAGTGACTAGAAATGTCAACCAATGTACTAATGATTTTGCTGACTGATAGACATAAATCCCTGCATAAAGAGACCATCAGTAATTATAATGTTAGTGTCATTATGTCTAATCTACAGCTGAGAAAATTACTTTGTTGTACAGCTAGCTACACTACTGAAGCTGGGGCTGGCGTGCGTGCTCATATTCACGCTCTTCCTCATACTCAATGTTAGCGTGCTGCCGTCGCTTGGCCTTTCTGCTAGCAGCATCTGCTGATCCTGCACTTGCAGTTCAGCAGTCAGGGAACACGTAAGCAGAGTTGTGATGCCTCAAGCGGCCAGAGCAAATCTCAGGCAGCACCATAACAATCATCATGCAATCAGGCACATGCACTCCTGAACATCACCGACACACAGAAGACAGAAAGTCCTGGGCACAGTCTGTAGCACAATGCATGACACCGTCAGCAGAATGCCCACATGTTGTATATACCATACACGGCAGCTTTTGCCACACTATTCTCCACCCACACAGTAGTACATGCAAGTGGGAAGATGAGTGCAATCAGACTCTGTCCATGTGTGCATGCATGAGTGACTGACTCTCTCCACTCTGTCCACGTGTGCATGGATGAGTGATTGACTCTCTCCAATAAGGAACAAGCAGGTACGGTTGGAATGAACAGAGTGCATACCTGCTGGGCGTTTGCCAAGCTGGCTCTGGCCAGCTGCCAGCCTCACATCATTGTCCCCCTCAAAGTCTTCCATGTCCTCCTCATCATCGTCACTGGAAAAGTCCACCTCACTGTCATCTAGGTACTCCACCTGCTCCTGTAGACAAGCAACACAGCAATCTGTACAGCAGGTAACAGGTGGACCAGATGTGAGGTGACTCTGTGAAACAGAGGGACCTATATGTAATGGAGAATCAGATGGAAGTTGTGCTGGCAGAGCTGAAGCAGTGCTGAAGCTGTTGATCCAGATCATGCAGATGAACGCTGACGTGACTTATTGAGCACGCCTTACTCAGCTGGCCCAAAGCGTCTTGGTGCTCTGACAGCTCTGATGCTGGGAACATCTATTTCAAAGCACAAGAAAAGCTTGAGTGTTTTGTGAAGGGTTTCGAACTGTCTGAGTGGAGTGAATGAGGTGCAAGGAGCTATGTACCCTGCCTCAAGTCAAGGAACACAACCATATGACATCAGAGAATGTCGGCAACAGCGCTGCTCAACTATACTGCACTCTTGGGCACGCTTGGGAGGCCGTTAGCAAAACCCAACCAATCAGTCAGGGCTCAATGCTTGTCAACTCCCATGGACCAGAGGTGTTGAAATTTTGCATTTGGGAGTCACCTCATCATCCTCGTACTCCATCTCCCTTTCAAGGTCAACATCTTCTTCTTCCTCCTCTTCCTCCTCTTCATCAGCTTCAATGTACTCCTCAGCTTCATCATCCTGGTCGGCCTGAGTCTCAGCATCCAGCACCTGCAAGCAGACTCCACTGGCTGAACGCGTGAGCACATCATGCGTAAGATGTACTATGATAGCAATGCCATGCTGCTCATGACTCAATTGCTACTATGCACAACTGCGTGAATGGATGTGCCTCAAATGACTCAGCAAAAGCCTGCTAACGCGTACATTTGCACACACATGGAAATGCAACACCACACAGGGATCACAGGCAACACCCCATAGGACACAATACAATGAACACAGCTCCGCGGATTGCTTGCAAACTAGCATGTGCCATAAAGCAAGCAGGCATTGCCACAGCTGGTGCTATTGTCACAGAGGTTCAGATCACCTTCTCATATTCCTTCATGTTGATGTTGACAATGTCAGTGGGATACACTCCCTTCTGCAGCCGTTCTAGCAGCTCCTTCTCGATGCTCTTCTCCAGCTGAGCAGCCACCTCAGCCTTAGCCTCACGCTGCCTTTCACGCTTCTCAGTTCTGCACAGCAACCCTCCCTTGGCACTTGATACAGGACAGCATCATACTCATTTCTCCAACAGACGGCACTGCATTTCTTGCACAGGTGGTGCTCCACTTCTTCATGACATTTGAGCTTCACATCACAGCACAGAGCTAAATTTGGGGACAGTCACCTTGTAAACAATCTTTTGCAAAGCAGATGCCGCAGCCCACAGCTCAAGCACTCTTGCAGATCAGGCAGAAGATGGAACAATTGTGCTGTATGTAAATGCAGGCTAATGGAGTTTGCCTATACATGAGGCATACTGACAGTACTAACACCAGCACTGTAGAGGCTCACCTTCTTGCTAGGGGGACTAGCTTGGGTTTGATCTTGAGAGCCAGCTTGCGCATACGTATAAGATACTGCGTGATCTTTGTAAGCCTCTGCTTGTTCTTGTGGACGAGAAACTTGGGCCAGAACTCCAGATGCTCGTCAAGCTGTTTCAGCGCTTCTGCATACTGCTTCTTGAGCCGTATCTTCTGCCACATGTGATTGGGAGTGTGTGCACGCTCAATGGATTTCATGTACAGATATATCCTGCCATTCTCTTCTCGAATGGTTGCATATCTGCTATTTGCTAGTGGACAACTGCTGCGGTTGCACAGGCCAGTGACATTGTATTCGTTTCTGCAGAAATTCAGGGTTTTGGTCTTGGCTTTGAAGCTGCAATGATCGTGATTGATGACCTGCGTGACGATGACAACGTGTTGTCGCTCCGTTGCAGAGGTTCAGCTGCATAACTGTGCCACGAAGCTTACCTGCCATATGACCTCGTCGTGCTGCATGGTGCAGCTTTTCGCGCAATAGGATGCGTAAGCCTATTGTGCAATCACGCCACGTCCGCGGTTTGCAAGCTGTATGCAGGCGCACAGTCGCGGTATGAAACGCCAGCAGGGCCTGCCGCCTTAGGGTTCCCTACACACCGTTTTCTGCTCGATCAATTGCAGAACTTGTTTGGCTGTCTTGTGGTCAATTTGCTTTACACCATGTCTGGCAAACCATATCAGCTGTCTTACAGTACACAGGAAGATCACAGAGGTATTCTGTTGGTTGCCAGCTACTGTGGCTTACAAGATCAGCTAGGTGCAACCCAGGCATCGAGTGACATTCAGCTAACAACTTCTGACGGGCAACAGCTGTCAACATTTACTTCGATATGCCGATACCTGTCTAGCCAAAGCTCCAAGTCTCAGCAGCTATTAGGCGCCACACCGCTTGACAGAGCTACAGTACGTCAGTTTGCTCCTTTGGCACTGTAAGCCTGCATGTCCTACTCAGCCAGTCAGGCAAATGCGTTTACAGAGGTAGCCTGCACGGTGCGTCAGCGCATAATTGTATCCTCAGGTGCAAGACTGGCTCTCCTTCCGTAACACAGAGCTACACGGACTTTCAGAGGCTCAGTTGCTCAAGGTTTGCTTGCCACTGTTTGGGAATTCTGTGTTGAAGTGGGCCGCAATGTTGACATCTTCTTTGCTCCAGGTGAACCAGCGGCTGCAATGCAAAGTGTACCTTGTAGGTCATTCTGTCAGTTTGGCAGACCTGGTTCTGTTTGCAACCCTGTACAGAGCACTGGTAAGACATATGGACTTTGACAATCTGAGCACACGATGCAACCTGGTGGCAGCCTTCATAATATTTTCACGTATGCAGGCAAACATCCCCAGCGCGCAGATCATCGACAGATACCCCAGCCTGTTCCGCTGGTTTGATTTCCTTCAGCACACTGTGGATCCGGCAGGTCATTACAAAAGGGTAGATGTTCGGAAGCCCAAGTTTCAGCGAGCACCTGCACCTCCAGCACCTGTTGCAAAGGTAGGTCTGGAGCTGGCCTATTCGAACAGGCATGACTAGGACTGCAACCTTTGCTACATCAGCTTTTGCTGCAGTTGCCTTGGTTTGACATTTGCCTGAGCTACACCGTTCAATTCAGGAGTCATCTGACTAGTCTGCTACAACAAGCAAGCATTACACCGGTGTGTGTGCCAACCGAAAATGCTGCCTCAGCAGCTCTTACAAGTGTCAGACATCACCAACAAAGTCATCATATTTCACTCTGTGTGTGTCTTATTTGCAGGCAGAGAAAGCCAAGGCTGCTGAAACTCAGCCCACCACCTCATCCACCTCCACCACAACAGCTCAGCCTGTCAAAGAAAGCAAAGGTGCCAAGGCCAAATCCACATCAGCAGCGGCAGGTTCAAGCAAAGAAAGGGTTGATGCTGAGCCAGCAGCAACAACAGCAGCAGCAAGTGGGCGTGTCACTGATGCAGCAACTCCAACGGCAATCCCTGCCAATGTTGGCAAGACTGATGGCGCAGCTCCATCCGAGGCATCACTTCCCAAGCAGGTTAGTGCTCGGAGTTCCCATGCGCCTGCTGTATCAGCGTCATCTTATGTTTGAGAACGAGCTTTTCATGTCATCAGAGGAAGATAGCATGCCCACATGCATGCAGTCGCTCCTGTGACTGCATTTGCTTTGATCAGTCCGTGCTGTGTACATGCTGCATTTCAGAGCATCAGGCACAGTAGTACCACAGGCAAGGCAGCACAGGCCACATCTGTCATGCTGCAGCAGTGTGATGCCACAACTCTGACTTGTTCTTGACACTAGGATGGTGCTAGCAAAAAGCAGAAGGGTAAAGAGGCGCCAGCAGCTGCTAAGAACGCTGGAGATGATCCCACCGTCGACATGCTGGACATCAGGGTTGGCCAGATTGTCAGTGTGAAGCAACATCCAAACGCAGACTCTCTGTATGTTGAGGAGATTGACCTTGGAGAGGACAAGCCCAGGCAGGTCAGTATTTTTGCAATGCAATTGACACGGCTCTTCTGCTCTTGTGCATGTTGCCCACCTCTAACCTGAACTGCTCAGGCATTTCTGCACTATTAGGCATCAGCATCACCTGATAACCACCTCCAAGCCCACACCAACACTGGGCGCACAACCCTGGGGGCATTCACACAATGGCTGTGGGGCTGCTATGCCTAATATT
>JAABUP010003596.1_pt1 | contig 27155 bp, 42 predicted proteins | sample 5559201 | NCBI WGS metagenome assembly JAABUP01 (sample SAMN10711887, study PRJNA513373) | rock metagenome | isolation source: Antarctica rocks | place: Antarctica | reverse complement strand
ACAAACCCCCCCCCCCCCCCCCCTTCTTCCCGCCCTTGCATCCAGCATCCTGCCACACTTGTTGCAGGACTGTCTAAACTCAGCCATGTTTGCACGATAGAATTCTTGCTGACATCGTTCAGTTCAGACAGTCCTTAACAAGGCGTGAGCTTGCATAGCTGGAGAGTCAGGCGCTGTTGGATCACCAGGCATTTGTGGGCAACCATGCACCTGCTTTCTTCTTGCTGCCTGTCCTGGACTGCACTGTTGTTGCACAGCCCCAAGCATTGAGTCTGTTGTTCGCTGACTTGCAGAAACACCCCACAGCAGCAGAAGGTGCTCTGCAGCTCATAGTCGCAGACTACGACTCTGCGCTGCCACGTGCACGCAGCGGGTCAGCGCTAGCTGTCAAGGCATGTGCCAGTCATTTTGATGCTGACATGCTGATGACAGCGCTGCATTTCCTGCTGGAGCATGGTCTGGCCGATATGGCTCATGTGCAGGAGCAGAAAGCGACAGTCAGTGAGCAGATGATGCAAGCAGGCAAGTCATCATGCCTGTGTGGTCTTTTGTAGAGTGTGCCACATGCCAGCTTGTCTTTTGACAGACTCTCACTCTTGACTTGTTGCATGAGCATGATGCAACACCCTGCTTTCCAGCTTGCTATTTAATGCCACTGTTTTCCACAGCTGATGCTTCATTACTGAGAGGTAAAAGTGTTTCTCATCATTTGCCTAGCCTCAAGTCTAATAGATCTGGCGTCACTTACTGGGCGTTCCAGTCAGCAACATGGTCTGCAATGTCTAATAACACTCGATTGAACCTTTATCATGCAGACCCTTCAGACCAGCTTGTTGCCTGATAAGCACTTACAGGACAGCGCAGACTGTTTGCTGTGTGACACAGCATACATTGCTGACTTGTGCCTCTATCCCCAGTGCCTTCAGTGCCAAGAGCAGGAGTGTGATGCAGGTGCTGCTCTGGTGAATGCTCATGGCAAGAGCCAGTTCCAGCCCATGCTGCAGCTGTTTGAGGGGTACCTGGACAAGAAGGATGTGGCAGACGAGGCGCGCTACGACAAAGTGCGCGAGGGGGCTATTGTCTTTCTGGGCACTCTTGCCCGCCACCTGGATCCCTCTGACTCCAAGGTAAACTGATGTTGGCAGGTCCTTTCTGACCATGTATCAAGGACAAGTGTCAAGAACATGTGTCAAGTACAGTAACATATGCTCTACTGTAGTTTGGAGCATGGGGAAGTACAGTAGAATTGACACGCTTACTGGCAACAAATGTTCAATTGCTGCCTGCATGTGAGCGATGATCTCTAAGTTGGGAGATGGGGATCTGTGATTTGCTATTTGTGCAACATGAACCTTCTACTACTGCCTTTGATTTGCCTTGGCAGCTGGTTGATTGCTGAAGGCAATTATGACTGGACTGTGCAGGTCCAGTCCATTGTGGGTACCCTCCTAGAGGCTCTCCCTACCCCCTCCTACTCTGTGCAAGAGGCTGTGTCAGACTGCCTGGCGCCTCTCATGTCAGGCTTGGCCACTGACAAAAGCTATGTCCAGTCACTTGCTCAGCGCCTGCTGGATGCCACTCTGTCGGGTCCAGATTACCCTCACAGGTACTGCATTGCTTCTGCCAGTTGCCTAGTTGCTTGCTGAGTCATACTCTGTACAGTGGTACAGCTTTCAGCAGATGATTGTCTTTGTGTATCTGTGCCCATTACTGATGGGGTCATCACGCAAGATCAGCAGCTTGTCTATACTTTTGCAACCAGTCTTGAATGGAAAGGATGCCAGCTGCATTGCTTTCAGAATATGCGACGAGTATCTATCTGAATTCAAAATTGTGAGCATCAGCTGAGCCACGTCATGAAGCTACCACACAATGTGTTTGTCTTGTTCACTTTGTGTCAATGACCGTCTGCCTTACAAACAAGACATGTATCTAACATGCTGCAGGTTGATCTGTGAGAAAGCTCATTGTCCCTTCACTACTGCCGCTTCTTCTTGCATGTGAAGTGAGCAGTCCTTTGTTGCTGAAGTGGGCCAACTGCACACCCTCAAATATGAATGTTGGTTTGCTACAAGGCTCAAGCAGGTCTGCATCATTCAGGCGAGGGTCAGCTTGGGGCCTAGCTGGGCTGGTGAAGGGTCTGGGAATTGGCTCCCTCAAGAACTTTGGGATCCTGGAGCGCATCAAGGATGCCACTGAGGATCAGGTCAGCTTACACATTAGCACTATTCTGATCATCTGTTGCAATTGACGATTTCAGTGCTTTCGCCCTGATGGATCTCCTGTCCTAGCACAAAGTTTTCTAAAACATCCCCCCAATGTAGAAACGCATTTGTACTGTCCTCAGGCATTTCGAAGTTTAAATTTCCAGCGTAGGGACGACGTTTCTGAAATAAAATAGACGCTCCGGGATTGACAAGAGCTGTCTTGGAGCTGTGTTGTACCCAGCCTGCAGCAGGCGTCTGCACTGTTGCTGTAGATGCATTGCTGGTCTTGTGGCTGAGACTTTGATGCTGTGATGCAGAAGTCAGTGGATGCACGAGAAGGCGCCTTGTCAGCAGTGGAGTGTCTCACATACAAGCTTGGCAGGTCAGCATTGTTACTGTGTGCAAAATCACCCATGGCAGCAGTATCTGAAGCTGTTCTGGAATGCTTTGCTGTGCGCATCACAAGCTACTTCGCATGTATCCCTGGCGGGCACACACCATTTCAACAGCCTTTGTAGATATCAAACTCTGCCTTTACTGCCAAGAGGTTAGCAGGCGCTCTGCAGGGTCTGATGTGTAGCAGCTTCCACACGCCTTGGCTGCTTGTGCAGAGTGCTGAGCTTGTTATGGCAACATCTATGCATACATGCATTTGGTGCTTTGCAGGTTGTTTGAGCCCTATGTCATCCATGTCATTGGCAAGCTGCTGAACTGCTACAGTGACTCAGCCCGGCTGGTTCGCGAAGGTGCTCATGCAGCAGCCAGAGCAATCATGGGCAATCTGTCAGGACAAGGTCAGTGACTCATTCATGTACTTCATTCAACATGGATCCCCTTGATGTCTGTTCATAATCTTCAGGGCTGCATCTCCATTCTTTCACGGTAGATTGGAAGTTCCCTCAAGCATCAGCCCAAGGAGCTGGTGCAAGATGCACACTGTGTCACTCACATCTTTCTTGCACACATGTGAAGCTCCAACTCATACTGCATGACTAGCCAAGCGTTTGTCACACTACAGCATGTCAAGGTTGATCTGGTACTTGCCATGCCTGCACTTCATTTCACCTCAATTCTGCTGAGTGATGCTGCCAGACGCCGCTGTCTGTCAGCAACCCTGCAGCCCTGTTGTGATGACAGCATACAGTCAATGCAGCACGTGGACTAGTTGATTGTGCTGACAGTGTGGCGATGTTTTGACAGCATACATTCAATGCCGCAATTGGACTGACTGATTGTGCTGACAGTCTTGCTGTGAGGTGGCAGGGGTGAAGCTAGTTCTGCCTGCCATTCTGCAAGGCGTGGACGACAGTGCCTGGAGGACAAAGCAGGGCAGCATTGAGCTGCTGGGCACTATGGCCTACTTGGCCCCCAAGCAGCTCTCCACGAGCTTGCCTACAGTCGTACCCATCCTGGGCAAAACCCTGTCTGACCCCCATCCCAAGGTGCAGGCCTCTGCCAAGAAGGCCCTGGAAGAGGTATGCTGTCAGTCCATCAGTGATTGTCTGTTACGCAACAACGCTTCTTGTCTGGGGTCAGATATGTCCAGTCCTGAGTACCTCTGTGTGTGACCGTCAGTATGTGCATGTCTAGCTTGTTTCTGGTAGGTGCTGCTGTATTGGTCATTGTGGGGCGGTGCTGTTTGGGCGGCTTGTGACATCATACCCCTTTGTTGTGGCCACTAATGTTGGTTCTGTTTGCCAGTGTTGAGAATTTGCAATACAAATTAAATGCTTCTGTCACAGCAGCAGCTGCAATTCCCCGTTCAACATCAATTCCCCGTTTGACATCAATTACCTGTTTGACATCAGTTCCCCTTTTGACATCAAACTCCCAGGGGACCTGCATGGTCAAACGCGCTTTAAGCAATCTGTAAGCAAAGCAAGATTCAAGCAGTCTGTTAAGTCACCTGGCCTTCATGTGGCCGGACTGATTGAAAAAGGTTGCGACATAAAAGCTTGTCGGCCCTCCATTCTGACACTTGTCTGTAATCTGTCAGACCTGTGTACTTCACAGGGGGTCACATTTCCAAATCTTGCTGCAATACATCACGTGCTTTGACCCAAGCAGTATCTTCACTGATTGCCTGACACTTTAGCAGGCAGGGCCTCAGCTGAACACTTCTGTGCTGGCAACTTGGAACCAATGCTGTTGCAAAGGACGGGCTGCAAAGCATGACATTGGATTGTCATCCTTGGTACTAAAATAAAACAATGTCAAACCATTACTGCTGCTCTTGCTTCAAGGCATCCAAGTTGATGCATTATGGTACCTTGCATCATTCATGGAGAATTTCATTACGAATGACCTGCTGATGATCTTCAGATTGGTGGTGTGATCCGCAACCCCGAGGTTCAGAAGCTGGTCAAACCTCTTCTTCTGGCCATTGCCAACCCCAACAAGCATGCCAAGGCGGCCCTGGACATCCTGCTTCAGACGGTCTTCATCAACACTGTGGACGCACCCAGTCTGGCCCTCATCGTGCCTGTGGTACACAGAGGCCTGCGCGACAGGTCTGGTGATGCCAAGAAGAAGGCAGCCAGGATTGTGGGCAACATGTGCGCCCTCATCAATGAACCTAAGGTACTCAAGCTGACTCCCTCCACCGTTCATGAGCTCACTGACTGTCAAGCATCTTGTCAGTATGTTTGGCTGCAAGCTGTACGGAATGTTACCAGAATCAACATCAGGTTGACCTAACTGATGAGCCTTGCCATGAGAATTTGGCAGGAGGCTGACCACCTCTTTCCTGACAAGGTGAAAGCGCCTGAGGTGTGCTCTGCTCCCTCACACCCACAAGCTTTGTCAATACCTTGCCGTGAAAGCTTGTACTGACATAGCTTGTGGTTGTGAGGGAGCAGAGCACAGCCCAGGTGAGCAATCCTTGCCAAAAGAGAGGCGGTCAGCCGCCTGCTGAATTGTCTTGGCAAGGCTGATCAGTTGGGTCAACCTGCTAGTGCTTGCATGTAGTCTGCACAGCTTTGGGTGCAAGCTGAGCGCTATACAAAGCCTGTTGCCAAAGGGATGACGTATATCATGCACATATGTTATCCCCTTCTGCAACAAGCTTTGTATACCTTAGGGATATGACCTTAGCAATAGGCTTTGCATACTTCTCGGCTTGCACCCAAAGCTGTGCAGAATACGCATAGTCAATAGCAGGACCTTCACGGCTGAAGCACTTGCATGGTGACGACATGTAGGTGGTGTTAGTGTTGGCACTGATGCAGGTTTCTGCCAGTGAAGATTGCATTTTGTGTTGCCTTTTGTTCCCCTTTTTTGATAAAGCTTGGCCTTGTCTCATTTTGTGCATGGGTTCTGCTTGTGAAACCAGATTGAAGTCTTTGGAGCTTTGCATGCTTGAGTTCACAGTCTGCTGCCTCAAATTTAGTCTTGCAACCACTGCTGCCAGGAGTGATCCTCCAAATTGCAACAGACTTGCAAATTAGGGGGCAAGCAACATCAGCTCTTGACGTGGTGTTTACTGCTCTCTGGATCCCTCAACTCATTTGGTACATACTGTCATGACAGGACATGGCGCCCTATGTACCATTGCTGATGCCAGAGCTGAAGGCGGCCCTGATAGACCCCCTACCAGAGGTGCGAGCCACAGCTGCCAAGGCCCTGGGATCCCTCCTCAAGGGCATGGGCCAGCACTACTTCGAGGACGTGCTGCCCTGGCTGCTCGAGACTCTCAAGTCTGAGGGCTCCAGTGTTGAGCGCAGTGGTGCTGCTCAAGGTCTTGCAGAGGTGCTGGCTGTGTTGGGTCCTGCTCACGTCGAGGCGCTGCTGCCGGAGATTGTGGATGGCACCAAATCCAAGTCGCCGTTTGTGCGTGAGGGGCACTTGACGCTGTTCAAGTTCCTGCCTCTGGTTATTCCCCAAACATTCCAGGTGATGAACTGACCTGAACCATGTTCACAATGTAGAAATGCGTTATCACGGTTCCCAGGCCTTTCTGGGTTTAGGTTTTCAGTGTAGGGATGACGTTTCTGAATTAGTAGACGTTTTGGGATTGAAAAGAGCTGTGACTGCCTGCTGAGAGGAGTGCAAGCAACCTGCAGACCAGTCTCCTGAGTGGTCAATCTGCATGCATGCCTTGTCAGCTTGGCTGCCATTCATGCAGATGATGCAATGCGAGTCCCCAGGAGCGGATGAGGCGTCCCAATCATATTTGATAATCATTTGTATATGATAACAACAATGACAATGTCCTTGACCTAGCACAACTCGCATTAGGTCAAGGACATGGTCATTGTTGTTGTCATGCACAAATGACTATCAAACATGATTGGGACGCCTCATCCGCTCCCGGGGATTCGTAAGGTGAGCTTGGGGTTTTGGTTCCAGGATCGAAGCAGGCAGAGACTGGCTGGTGTTGAGCTGGCTTCAGTGCCAAACTTGAAGAACGAATCTTCAGTGCATAGGCTGCACAGTGCAAAGCCTGACTGACTGCATGACGGAAAGAGTGAGACTTAGAGTCAGGCGATCACATGCACACTTGCCAGCAAGAGCATGGAACAATGGCACGTTTCAACAGTCAGCCGTCATGGCCCTGCTGATAGTTGAAAAGTGCCATTGTTCCATGCTCTTGCTGGCAAGTGTGCATGTGAGCACCTGCCTTAGTCTCCCTCTTGCCGTCATGCAGTCAGTCAGGCTTTGCACTGTGCAGCCAATGCACTGAAAGTTTGTTCTTCAAGTTCGGCACTACAGCCAGCTCAACACCAGCAGGTCTGTGCAGTACTACAAGTGAGGAACATTGCTGGATACAGGTGCACGTACAAGAGCAATGCACTAGGTCATGGCATGGTTTACTGCAAATTTGTTACATGTTGAGAGAGCACAGTGCAACAGGTCGGTCATGGCATGGTTTACTGCAAATTTGTTACATGTTGAGAGAGCACAGTGCAACAGCTCGGTCATGGCATGGTTTACTGCAAATTTGTTACATGTTGAGAGAGCACAGTGCAACTGACTGTTCCAAAGGTCCAAGACAAAAAAGGCCTTCTGCCCTGCCTTGCCACGACAACGGCCACCACCGTTGTCAGAATAAGACCAGAGCAGAAGACCACTTGGACCGAATGTAGATCAGGCGTTCAACTACAGAGGGTCTTGGCACCACTTTTGCCTTGGACATTGGCTGGCAACAGTAGCCCTTCGACTGAGCTACAGCAGTTGTCTGCAACCTGACATGTTGTGTGTGTTTGTGCAGGAGCATCTGACAGATGTGCTCCCAACACAGCAATTGCCTGCAACATCACATGTTTTGTGTGTTTGTGCAGGAGCATTTGACAGACGTGCTTCCATCCATTCTGGATGGGTTGGCTGATGAGGCAGAGGGGGTGCGTGACGCGGCCCTAGCAGCTGGGCGCACCTTTGTGGACCTGTACGCTGAGACAGCCCTGCCACTGCTGCTGCCAGCTGTGGAGGATGGCATTCTGAATGACAACTGGCGAATCAGGCAGTCCTCTGTTGAGCTGCTGGGTCAGCTTCTGTTCAAGGTACTGCCCTACGCTCCCACCTTGAGGCCTGCAAACACATTGAGCATTCTGCAATCACACAAGGGACTTGCCTGCATCTGTATCAGTGCATCATTTATATCTAGTGCCTGCAAACATCCCTAGACGACAAGGTCGGCTGCAGGCTTGGCACATGTTAGCTGCCCTCAAGGTTTCCCCTTTGTCAATATGTTGCTGCCAACAAAGCTTCATGCTAACAACCTCACTTCATTCCTGAAAGAAACGCCTGCGTGTGAGGTGCATGGGGCTTGCCTGTGGGTGTGATTGCTGTGTATGACAGCAAGGTGATTGCTGTGTATGACAGCAAGGTGATTGCTGTGTATGACAGCAAGGTGATTGCTGTGTATGACAGCAAGGTGTTGTGGTGCAGGTTGCTGGTACATCTGGCAAGGTGCAGCAGACTGCCGACGAGGATGCTGAGGGCATCTCTTCTGACGCACATGGTGCAGCCATCACAGAGGCCCTTGGCGTTGAGAGGAGAAATGAGGTGGGACTTCGTGCATAACACCTGCCTGTCAGTGCTCTAGTAGCCATTCCCTGCATGTGCTGTCAGTGTGACATGTTGCCACCATGAAAGGAAGCATCCCCAGGTCTGAGTGGTGTCATTCGATGAGTTGCGCATGTTGCCACTATGGAAGGAAGCATCCTTGGGCTCTTAGTGGTGTCATGTGATAAGTTGCAGATTTTGCCACTATGGGAGGCAGTATCTTCCTTAGTGTCAGGTCTTGGTGATCTTGCCTGACCAGAGACAGGTCCTGACATATCATGTGTGCTTTCTACAAGTATGCTTGTGCTTGAGCTGTTCTCATATGACTGTCAGCCTAACTGGTTGTGGTGGTGTCCAGGTGCTGGCATTGCTGTTCATGGCCAGAGCTGATGTTGGCTACACTGTGCGCCAAGCAGCTGTTCACGTGTGGAAGACCATCGTGACCAACACACCCAAGACGACTGGCGAGATCCTGAAGACCCTGATGGAGCAGATCATCACCTCCCTCGGTCACTTCAGTAAGCATGCTCCTTTCCTGCCATCATTTTTGGTCGCTATACTGCTTTGGAAAGACAAGACTTGTCCTGCACGTACCTAGCTCATCATGAGCTGGAAAGCGATTATTATTATTGTTATTGTTATTGTTAGTATTATTATTATTGTTGTTGTTATCATTACCACTATTATACTGCCACTGTTTTGCCAATACTGTAAAATACTACGTATGACGTATTGAGTAATATGTATTGAGTATTACCTATGAGGTAACCCTGCTGCCATGTACTGCCTCACCATGCCTGGTAGTGCACCACAAAGCTGTTCCAACTATTGACCAAGGCTTTGTAGTATTCTCTGGAAGTAGCAGATGCCAAGTCATCTGTGGAGATTACAAGCAAGATTATCTTTTGGATATACTACTATAGCCAATGCTGCACTTGCTTGCATCTACTTCTCTGCAAAAGACAGTCATCTCACACCATCTCCTTGGTCTTACTGCTCCGTATGAACTTCATCATGCAGTTGTTGATGTCAGGCAAACAGCCTCTTTCACTTTTGTGACAGCCCTGTTCAGCTTCTTCTTGCTGCGCAGGTGAGGAAAGGCAGCAGATGGCGGGCCGGTGTCTGGGTGAGCTGGTACGTAAGATGGGTGACAGAGTGCTGCAGCAGATCATCCCCATTCTGGTGAGGGGCATGCAGGACCCTGAGGCGTCCACCCGGCAGGGGGTGTGCACAGGCCTGAAGGAGGTGCTGGACAATATCAGCAGGGAGCAGCTGCAGGAGTACCTGGCACAGCTGCTGCCCACTGTGCAAGCTGCCCTTTGTGACGAGGACACCACTGTCAGACAGGCATGCCTTCTGCCCTGTCTTTGTTGTGCCTGTTGCCAAACCGCTTCCTATTCTAACACTTTGTGTGTCCAGTATCAAAGGCCATCTGCCCTGTCTTTGCCTGTTGCCAAACCACATTCCATCCTGATACTTTGTCCAGCCAGCATTCAAAACCTTTCCTGTATCATCACCATGAGTTGTGCATTACTGTGACTAGCATGACCACTACGGCGTGAGACATCTTATGTACAATTGAAACTTTCATATCTGTGTCAGCTGTGGCACTCCCTCACTGCCTGATGGCAGCATATAGCTTGTCAACTTTTGTTGTTAGCAGCATGTTGCAATGAGTTGTTGGTTGGAATGCAGGCTGCTGGAGGAGCATTCAGCATCTTGTTCAAGGGTGGCACAGGAGGGGCTGTGGACAGCATCATCCCCACCTTGCTGCATGGCCTTGATGGCAACGCCAAGCAATCCGCACAGGTCAACTCAGGCTTCCATTTGAACAAGGATGGAACTCATGCTTCCATTTGAACTTCCATCCTTGTACATTTGTACATCACACATACATTTCCATGTTGAACCCTGTTTGTATTGTCACTGCTGTTGTTGGTGATGCTGTGCAAGCGGTATGGGACACCCATGCAACTTGGTCCCTAGCAAGCAGTTCAAGGTTTCCTGCTGACATTCTTGCTGCCTCGTCATGCCTCCCTCGTGCTGTTTCAACAGATACTTGTGACTGCACATTCACACAACAAGACGCCAAAGTGCCCATACAAATTGGGTTCAAACAAGATCATACACAGCACCCCTTGGCCTTGAAACCGTCCTGGGTGTATGTACAGGCACTGGAAGGTTTGCGGGTCATATTGGGGGTGCGCCCCCAGACCCTGGCCACCATGGTACCCAAGCTACTGAGGGGCACCTTGACCTCCACCAACTGCAAGGCCCTGGGCTCACTGGCAGAGGTGGCCGGCCCTGCCATTGCACCACACCTCTCCAACATCTTCCCACCGCTGCTGCGCCTTGCTAGCCAGCCCAATGGCTCTTCTGCAGCGGCAGCTGCAGCTAAAGATGCTCTGATCAAGGTAAACTTGTCACTGCAACCTTCTGCATGTGATGCTGCCCACCTGAACTGCAGTGTGACTTCTTGTGCATGTGTGGCAGCTTTCCCAGCTGCTGTTACATTGTCACTCTTGTTGCATAAAGCTTGAGTGAGCACTTTCAGCTGATTCTGCCTCTCATCAGTTCCACCTCCAGTAGTAAACAATGTAGTCCTCCAGAACATGTTTCTGTCTCATCACTTAGCCATGCCACAAGTTCTGCCATAAAGCTGCATTCTGGCTCCCTTCGTCACCTGTATCACGCAGTGCAAGTATCGGTTGGTCAGACTCAAAAATGTGCTTGGCATGCAGGTGGCTGGATCTGTGGGTGAGGACGCTCTATACCTGCTGTTTGCTGAGCTGGAGAAGGGGTTGGAGGACCCCGTGCGCCGCCCTGCTGCAGCAGCTGTGCTCACTCACTTTTGCGCCACCAGCAAGCTGGACTACCAGGAGCATGTGCCTTCACTGCTCACGGTGTGCCCTTGCCTCACAAGCCTTGCCTCTCTTGCACTGTGTCTTGCATGCACCTCCTGGCTCCTTGCCATTTGTGTTGAGGACTTGCACTGTGTCTTGCACCTCCTGGCAGCTATCCATTTGTGTTGAGGACGTGCCTTCACTGCTCTTGATATGCCGCTGTCCCACAAGCCTTGCCTCTCTTGCACTGTGTCTTGCACCTCCTGGCAGCTATCCATTTGTGTTGAGGATGAGGCTTCACTGCTCTTGATTTGTCATTGTCTAACAAGCCATGTGCACTGTTTCTTGCCCCTCCTAGCAGCTGTTCCTTGGTACTGCTTTGCTGCAGTGTGCATGCACTTCATCTGACATTCTCTTGAGATTTGACAGCATTCTTGTAGCACCAACAGCAACAATGTTACCTGTGCGCTGGACAGGGGGTTGGGCCTACATTCAGGCAATGCTGATCATGCATTACAGTCATCAGCATAATTGTGCAAGTTCAAAGCATGGCTCAGCGCAGTCTTGACACACTCCCAACAAAACACGTCCAAATGATGCTTGTGCTTCTTGTGCACAATCAGCACAGGTCGCTTGATAAGCGTCAATAGATGAGCCATGATCTAGTGAGAACACAGAAGTATGCATGTGTCAATCACATTTCTGATGAGATACTCTTTATGTTCATCTTTGTGAACTTGTTTGATTGACTGGATGCCTCATATGCAGAGTCTGGTTGTACTCATGGCAGAGGACAGCAATCAGGAGGTGCTAGTGACCTGCTGGCAAGCCTTAGCAGCAGTGGCAGGCAGCATTCCCAAGGAGATGATGCCTTCCTATGTGCGCACCCTGAAGGAGGCTGTCAGCACTGCAAGGGAGAAGGAGAGGCGCAAGAGGCGGCCCCTGCCCCTGAGGGTGGCTGGTTTCTGCCTGCCCAAAGCCCTTCAGCCTGTGCTGCCTATCTTCCTCCAGGGGGTCCTGCAGGTACACCCATCCCCTTTCTGCGCATCTGCTTGATATCAACACTGTGCTTGTTGATGCATGTTTTGTGTCTGACCTTGCTTGTGCTGCCTATCTTCCAGGGTGTGCTGCAGGTATACCCATTCTCTCTCTGCTCTTCTGCTTGGTAGAAAAGAAAACAAAATAAAATAAAAAGACTACGCCTTTTGGTGTCAATAAAAAGCCAAGTTTTATATTGGGCTGCCCAGGTGCTTGGTATCAACACTGCGCTTGTCAGTGGATGTTTTGTGTCCAACCTGCCTGTAGAGGTCTGTTATGTGGTGCTTTGAATGCACACCCACAGAACTCAGCGTCACCTGCATGCCATTCAGACACCAGGTTGTTGGGCTGCCTGATAATGAGAACATTTGCAACCAATTCCAGATAGACCCTGTTGATATGCCCTGTTGCATCAACCAGGCTGCTGCCTTAGGAGGCTGTCGTTATGATTGCTGAAAAGCATAAACCTTTCTTGCTCTGTTGCATCATGGGTACTGGTATGGCCCCCAAGGGATGTTACAACATGCCCTGTTTGACAGTGTATCCTGCAGATGTATCAAAGCAACCACATATTGTTGATGTTGTTGAGGTGTATGTGTAGGCTGCCTCAGCAGAGCTGCGTGAGTCAGCAGCAGAAGGGCTGGGTGAGCTAGTGGACATCACCAGTGAAGAAACCTTGAAGCCATTTGTTGTTCAGATCACAGGTCTGCCCATGCTTCCTCACATCTGTCAGTGATCCAGGATACCCCAAGCACTGAACAGGTTGTACAAGTTGCTTCTGTTTAGCAATACAGACAGCCTTTTGCATACCGTAGTGGTACAACAGTGACCCAGCTTGTTTACTGCTGCAGTGTCACTCTTATATACCACAGCAATGCCTGCTTGTCATTTCATGCAATTGTTGGTATGGCATCGTGTGTTATGCCTGTCAGGTTTGCATTGTGTATCATGTCTGTCAGGTCCAGTCCTGCAACAAGGAAATCTAAAACATCTCCACAATGTAGAAACGCGTTTTTACTGTCCCCAGACGTTTCTCTGTTTGGATTTCCAGTGCAGGGTTTCGAATTAAAATTGATGCTTTGGGATTGAAAAGAGCTCTTGATCAGGGATCAAATGTGTGTGCAGGCCCCATGATCAGGATCATTGGTGACCGCTTGTCTTGGGAGATCAAGGCAGCCTTGCTGCACACCATTGGCTTGCTCATTGCCAAGGCAGGCCCAGGCCTCAAGCCATTTGTCCCCCAGCTCCAAACTACCTTCCTCAAATGCCTGGGAGACCAGGTGTGCTTCATGGACGATCATTCATACATCCAGGCTTAATGTGCCACTTATGCTGCACTGATGTTGTGGATTAGGCACATGAGATAGGTACCTGGCAACAACGATTATCTGGCACGCCTGTAGTTTTTTTAGCATTGTTGTTATTATTACTGTTATTGTTGTTATCATTATTGTTGTTGTTATTATTATTATTATTATTATTATTATTATTATTATTATTATTATCATCATTATTGACACTATTAACATGTTGTTGATCCTTGCATCTGCAGCCTCTGGCACATTGTAATCAGCGTCAGTTCATTGCTACCACAGCAGCTTACTGCATGCAGAGTGAACCAACTCTGCCCCTGCTAACTGCAAACAACAGCCTGATATCCGTTTGATGCTGTAGGCTCGGCAAGTACGGCAGAGTGCAGCTGAGAACCTGGGTGAGCTGACTCGCATGAGCATGCGAGTGGACCAGCTGGCCACAGACCTCATCAACAATGCTAAGCTTGCCGACCCCGCCATCCAAGAGGCGTATCTGACAGCGTTGAGAGGCATGCTGCTCTCCACTGGGCAGCGCCTCAGCCCTGCTGTGCTCTCCAAAGCTGGGGAGACCTTGCAGAGCATGATGGCTGGAGCAGGTACACACTCAAGCATGCTGAAAGAAAAGAAAAGACTGCGTCTTTCGGCGTCAATTTGATGGGAAGCCAAGTACCAGACCGGACTGCCCAGGCTCAAGCACTCTGTTGATAACCGTCAGAAACGCAAGGAAAAGACTAGACTACAGCTTTCGGCGTCAATCTGACGAGAAGCCAGACATGTTGATTGTTGTAACTGCAGCATGCTGGGGGTCATTCGTGTACGCTGTTGCACACATATGAATGGCCACCACTAGTGATTTTCATGACTAGAGTGGTGGCACAGACTAGATTTTGATTGCTACACCCATGATCGGCATATGTCAATATCTGGTGGGACTACAGCAGTGGTGTGCATGACCGATGGCATTTGGTGTTGCTTGTGTGTAGGAGAGAACGAGGAGATCAGGGAGAAGATTGCTGCTGGGCTGGGCGCGTTTGCACAGCACTGCAGTGTAGAAGAGGTGCGCCAGATGCTGGCAGGGCCTGTGGCAGCGCCCTCAGGGCAGCCTGGTGCACGCATGGGCTCAGCCCTCATCATTGCCAACACTGCACAGTTTGCGCCCCAAAGGTGAGAGCAGGCACTGTGCCTATGCAATGTGAAGTGAGAGCAGACACTGTGCCTATGCAATGTCACGTGAACAGCATCAAATCACATCTGTACAGACAAGAAACAAGAAGTTATGATGCGCGGAGGCTGTGCAGTCATTCCAAACCTGACATTAGTAAGCTCCGATGTCAGGTTTGGACTTCTGCTTGAGCACAAACAGTCATTTTGCACATTGCAGAGCAGAGGACAGCCTTTTGACAACAGCCCTAGCGCAACATTTGTTCCTGAGACACACCTTGCATGAGTTACGTGGAACAACACATATCAAAAAAGGTTGCCATTGTGCAGGACTGGCTTCTTCCTGCTGGGGTGGCCCAGTTGCGGTCATTCTTGGCGATGGCTAGTTACTTCAGGAGGTTTGTGACAGGCTGGGCTACACTGGCAGCCCCATCGAAGCAGCCGGCATCTGGTGACAAAGTGCTTCAAGTGATTTTGGAAGCGGTTCGGCTCCGAAACCACTAGAAGCACTTTGTCACCAGATGCCGGCTGCTTCGATGGGGCTACCAGTATAGCCCAGCCTATCACAAACTTCCTGAAGTAATTAGCCAACCCCGAGAGTGACCGCCACTGAGCCACCCCAGCAGGAACAGGCCGGTCCTGCACAATGGCAACCTTTTTGGGGTCCATCTGAAGACCCTGGCCCCCACAATGTGACCCAACATTTTCACCTCAGACTGCATGGAAGTTCACTTGGCCAGCTTTGCATACAACTTATGCTTCCTGAGCACCTCAAGCACAATCCTGACATGCTCCACATGCTCCTCAGCATTCTTGCTGAAATGACTGTGTCATCCAAGTATACCAAGACAAACTTGCCAATGAATTCCTTCTGCACATCAAGGTACCTGGGGCATTGGTCAAACCAAAGCACAACATTGTAAAGTCAGATCTTGTGGCGTTGTGAGTGCTGTCTCGGGTACATCCTTAGGCTTGAGCCTGACCTGGTGGTATGAACTTTGCAAGTCCATGCCACTAAACACACCTTTGCACCCTGTAGCTGGTCAAACAACTGTGGCTGCCTTGCACCCTGTAGCTGGTCAAACAACTGTGGCTGCCTTGCAATGCAGGCTGCAAGAAGCTGAGCTAAGTGAGCAAGCTGTAGCAGCAGTGGTCAAGCTCAGCAGAGATCCCCACATACCCACCAAGCTGGCTGCTGCAAAAGCAACCGGCAACCTTCTACTTGCTGAGTTGGATGGACATGTGCCTGAGGGGTGTGCTATGGAACCCCTTGTCCCGGTGCTGATAGCCCTGCTGGGCAGGGATCAGAACTCAGAAGTGCAGCGGCAAGGCTTGCAGGCAAGCTGGCTCACACCACTCATGCATCAAGTCAGCGTTGAGTCAGACACATGCTTTGCAACACCCTTCTATGCACTGTTTGCCTCCCTTCTCAAAAACATCTTTCCCTTCCACATTCTCTGCATGCCTCTTTCCTGTACTGTGCGCCTCCTCTGATCCTCTCCTTATGCAGTGAGCATTTTGATCTACCAAATCACATCACATCATCTGGTCGCCAAGTAAGCTCCCGAGGTGTTGGGGAATTGGTGCATGGAAGCCTGAATAGTCTCTTTTGTAGCACGGTGCAGGGGCTCTGATCAATTTGTGCTGTCTCAGGTCATACGGCGCATTTGTCTAGCAAAGTCATCGGCATTGGAGCCCCATTGGGCAGCATTGCTGCCATCTCTGTGCAGTCTTGCTCAGGACACGGCTGGGCCCACTAAGCTGGCAACAGAGAGGACTTTAGCGCGTATCCTTCAGCTGGAGGACAGCACTCACAAAGCAGAGCACTTTGTGAATACGCCTCTGGCTGGTTCACTTGTCAGAGGCTACTTGACTGACATGAAGCTGCGGTCCTTGTCCAAGCTTACACCAGATGGTGATGATGCCTTGTAGACATGCTTATGCCTCTAGAGATATCTCCTGGGTGCTTCTTGTGAGCTATACTGTTCTGGCATCTTATTCCCCTTTGATTTTCATGCACTGTCTACCCTTACCTTCTCGTACAGCAGAGCTGATGCACTCTCCGTGGTTATATGACCTTCATTACATGTGCGTCGCTAGCAGGCTATTGTGAAACATGTGTATCTGCGTTGTGATGAATAAGCCACAGCCAATCAACGGGCAGTGCTTTCTCCAAACCGAGTGCTGCTGTAAATCTGGGCCAAGCTGATGGCTACTCAGCCCATGGCCTGGTGTATTGCTAATGAGGCACCTGTTTCTGATGGCCTAATCACATACCAGATGGACAATGTTCTACAATTCAGATTGCAGTCACCTGCTTCTGGGCATGGCTGCTGTGGTACAGTATCTATACATCTGCGTTGCTGCAGCTGGCTACTAGAATTCATGTATTGCTGGCGTCCTAAAACATGAACTGTTCTGCTGTGTAAAAATGGAAGTATAATAGTACATTGCTGCATACAGTAACACATGTCACACTCGTGAAACTCTCTCCCCTATGTCACGCATTGCAGACATGACAAACCACATACCATTCACAATCTGTTGAGCATCGCCGTATTCCCATTTAGCACAACTGTTGCATCTTAAGAAGCTTTTTACAATTGAACTGTCTTCTCAGAATTGTCATGCACTGCAAGCATACTTGTTTAGACAGCTCAGACAGACAACAGTGAGTTTCACTGTGAACACAAAGCTTGTCAGGCTGGACGAGCACGGTGATGAATTCTGGCTTCTGTTTAGTACAGCTTCTAAAATAAGTTTTCTGTATTGCAAGAGCGTATCTGCAAATGGCTACTTGACTACCTGCATAAGCCTTGAGCCAACTTGGAAGAGAGTCGGTAGTCTACGCTTGCCAACGCTCGTCGCGAAGAACGGTGCACTGCCCTCCCGGACTGCTGTAGCTGAAAGGCACTTCTGCAGTTGAGGCGGCTGCAGCTGCGGGGATTGCACGGAGATGGTAGAAAATGCTGGCAAAAACATAGTCAATTACTGCCCAATTCAGTACATTATGTTTGCACATACAAGAGCATTTGGGTCCCAATTTGTATCATATGGGCAAATTGGGCTCCACCTAGACCGTCTTCAAGCAACGTTTTGCCCTTTCCGCAGATCTCCGCAGCTTGCCCTGCTTGCAACTTTTGCCGCAAAAGCAAGATCAACTCGCTTGTCCCGACTTTCACTTAGATCCGACGCGTGCACACCTGGCAAAACGCGCTGTAAGTGTCGCCGGTTTGACACCCTTCACGGCCAGAAAGTTGTCTTACAGACCATTGTTCACCGAAACAAGTCTGATCACAGCGAGTGTAACGCTAGTTGAGACAGCACATGGAAGGTGTGTGCATGACATCCGCGCACGTCATACTGACAGATGAGCCTGATATGCGTTTGAGCTTGGAAGCGCTCGTCCTTCCGTTCATGTCAGTGGGAAGGGATCTGTGTGTGCACCAGCAGTGCCGTCAGCTGTGCTCATGTGCTCGAGTGTCAATGCGCAGGAGGATATAACCCTGCTGCAAACTTGGCTTACCCACACCCAGATAGGCAAGGTAGTGTCACAGTAAAGATCTCAACTTCAGCAAAACAGTTCTTGTGCACACCTGCAACACAATATCAGTTCATTCGTCAAATTCGACCTGAACTATGCATGACGGCTGCAGGCCTCGACATGAATCTTGCTGGACCAAGTCAGCTGCAGTCAACCCCTGGTCTGCTGCTGACAGACCCACACAGCTCTGGGCATGGGCATAAAAGGCAGCGAACGTCAAATGATGATGACGATCCATCTGGTAGGCATGGTTTACCACATCCTGAGTGCGCAGAGCCTTGTGCACCATTCATGCTGCTTCTCAGCACAGCTCCTGACTGCAAGAGTGTTTCTGCATGCAGGGGACAGTCCTCACCCCAATGGTGAGAGGAAGGCAAAGGGGCCATACTTTGAGTTTGCCAAGAAGAAGTGGGAGACTGAAGACACAGTCCGGTACTTGCTGACTGACTCACGACTGTGTATGCTGATGTTGTTTGTCTGTTCCTTGTCTCTTGCTGTTAGCCTCTTACACCATGATGGTGTGATATAGGTTGCCAGATGGATCTTTTTGGCCTGAAGTTCAGGAAGGCATGCATCAGGTGGATCATGGCATCGTGATCTGCAAGCTCTGTCAGCGGCATCACAAAGCCAATAACTTTGCTGGAGAGGGCTACAGGTTTGCAGAGCTGCTTGTCACATGCAACGCTTTTTGCTCCTCACGTCTGCTCTCATTGCATCTGCTGAAAATTGTACATTGATACATATGCTGCTGTACGGCGAGATGATGCTGCGCATTGCATGCACACATCACCCTACAGCAGATCAGAGGTTTGTGGATGCTTGTCAGCACCAAAGGCATTTGTGCAGATGAGTTCCAGCTGTAATCTCAGCTTCCTGGACTTCCTACAAATACCACCACTGACTCCCTGCTTCTCAGCAGGGTCATTTCTACCTGTGCCCTCTGTTAGCTGTTGAGCTGACCTCAGCATTTATCATTGCAGGAAGGGCAAACGCAGTGCACTGGTTGATCACCAGACCAAAAACAAGGAGCACAAGCAGCTAGTGCAAGATATGGAGCTGGGCTTGAAGCGTGTCATGTTGGTAGGAGGTGTTGCCCAGCGCCTTCTTGGCAAAGTTGCAATCGTCACAGGCGCAGCCAAGGGAATAGGCTTGGCATGCGCTAGCTGCCTTGGACATGAAGGTGCCAAGGTGGTCGTAGCTGATATTGATGAAGAAGGTGCAAAACGGTATGAAGCACAAGAGGCTGTGTTATGTTGGTGCACTGTTATACAGGTTGTCCTTGGTGTCAATCAGCGTCCTGGTCTGCTGCAATAATTGCATGGAAAGGGATCCAGCATGCATACGTGCACATGGCCAAGCACTTCTGCCACCGAACACACTTCAGCACATCATGTGTGAGTGATTGTCCCATGCATTCAGTCAAGGGAATACTTACAAGCCTGCAGCGTTGCTTCATTCTCTGCATGACAGCTCTGCATGACAGCAAAGAGCAGCAGAATCTATCTGTTTAAAGGCACTTCCTTTGGTATTTGCATTCACCTCTGAATATTACCAAACATCCTGCGTCATCACAAAGCCAGCAGTGTCTGCAGTCAAATGGGCTACTCACAGCCCAGCATTCCATTGCGTCTCATTCTTCACTGCTGCCCAAATCTGTGCACTGCTGATGTAGGGCCACAACACAGCTGCAGTTAGAGGGAGTGATTGCGTCTGCTGCACACTGTGATGTCACCAACAAGGCAGAGGTTGATGCCCTGGTGAATTGGACAGTGCAGACGTATGGGGCCATTGATCTGCTGATAGCAAATGCCGGCATTGTCAAGGGCGCTGACTTCCTAGACATGACAGAGAATGACTTTGATGATGTTGTCAGAGTCAACCTCAAGGGAGTGTTCTTGGTGAGTGTGCTGCGCCCACTTGAGCTGCATGCAAGCAGTAAGTGTCAGCACTAGTGTGTGCATGCTGAGCTTCAGATATTGGTGTGGATCACACTTCATGCTTTTTCCATTGCTTCAGTCACTAGACCCACGTCTTCCCTTAGGGTCTGCTACAATCAGTCCTGAGAGTAAGTGCTGTTTTGGCAGTCAGCGTACCAACACCATACTGCAGCAGTATATAAGCGTGGCCAGCCGTTTATGTCATTTGTGACCTGATTGATATTTTGCAACATTTGCTACCCTGGTCAGTGCAAACAGAGAACGTGGGAAGCCAACAACCCCAAAATGCCACTGCTCACCCTTCAGTGCTGCATGTCTTGCGACACATGCGTTTGTTGTAGACAGGCACAAGAGTCAGTGCCCCCTCACGGGGTAGGGCCTTAGCCTCGGCAGGGATGAAAGTTTGTGCCGGCAACCCTTGGGGTACACCATATACACATTGACCAACCATGACTAATTTGTTGTACTTGTTGTAGACAGGGCAAGCAGCAGCCCGGCAGATGGCGGAGCAGAACAAGATGCAGCCGGGACGGGGGGGATGTATCATCAACATGTCCTCTGTGAATGCTGTCATGGCCATTCCCACCATTGCCGGATATAACGCATCCAAAGGAGGAGTCAACAACCTCACCAGGCAAGTCTTGTGCTAGACCTCAGGCAACATGCTATATACATATATATGTGTATGGATACATGTATCAGGCGATACGCTGTATATGACTGCATTCCTGCTGTCAAAGCTGTGATTGAGTCAAGTCGTTAGTCATCATGTTTGTTGACTTGTTCTTGAGTCAGCTCGTTTTCCAGTGTGACATACAGATGGAAAGCAAGGTCTCTGATGGTGGCTTGCTTGTGCATGCTTGGGCTTTAGACATACTTAAGCTGGGCATGCAACGCTGCAGTTGACCATGTAGGTGTATGGCTCTGGCTCTGGCGCCACACAATGTGAGGGTGAATGCGATTGGCCCAGGCAGCATCATGACTGATGTGCTGGCGGCGGTTGCCAATGACAAGGCTGCCATGAACAAGTAGGGACACATTGCACTAGCGCATAAAGCAGCCGACCTGCTTCCGCTGTTCTGTTGCTCAGCCGGCGCCTTTGCAACTCCTTCTGTGACAAGCATTGGTGCAGATTGCCAAAAACAGTTACAATGCTGAAATGCTGCCTGCATGCTGAAATGCTGCCTGCACGATAGCTTGAGAAGAACTGCAGCTTGATTGCAGCTTGTGTTCACAAACGCTTTGTAGTGCACGTGTGCTGTCCCTTCTGGAAGGGAACATGGATTCGTTGTATGTCTAATTTGGGCGTCATTGGGTCGGCTTGCACATTGATGTGGACAACGCTAGGTCTGCTGATCATGTTCACCTGTGCTTGCAGGGTCTTGACAAGGACGCCGCTAGGTCGTGTGGGTGATCCGCTTGAGATTGGGCAGATTGCTGCATTTTTGGCGTCAGATGCTGCCAGTTATGTCACTGGGCAGATATTGTATGCTGACGGCGGCCGCATGGCTTTGAATTACACAGTTCCCACACCAGGTGGTGATTGAAGTAGTGTTGAGCCTGTCCTCAGGCCCTTGTGTATTTTAAGGTGTTACCGTGCCTTTGTATGTTTAGAAAGCACACATTTAGAGTGCAGTTGCCAGGTTGCATGCTTGATGCTGAGGTCAGCTTTCAAAATGCAATCTCAGCCCTGGACATATGAAGTGATCACATTTTGCGGCCCAGGTTGTTCACACATAGCCTTCTGTATGGTTGCAGACCACATGCATGTGTATTCTGTAGTGCTACCTGGCATGTTGGTTCACAAGTTGCTCACTGAACTTCTGCTGGATGTGGCTGTGACAATCTGTTTGAGCATGCTTGCGTCGAATATCAACAGATGTAACAGCGTGACCCTGCCAGGCCCTGTTCTGATAAGTGTTTTACATCCATGTGTAGTGCCACAGACAAGAAGATGAATGGCTAACTGCTCAAGCAGGCCGAGTCGGTGCAAGCTGCGCTGGTTGTCGCTCTTCGGCAGTTTGATGGCACCCCATTCCGGAAACTCGTTCTGGCATAGATAAGTAAGCTGTGCACAGCGTCAAGCCCACTGCGCTATCGCTGCTTCAATTCAGCACACGCACCGCGGAGCGGGATCTGATCTCACGGCTTGGACCAGCGGCGACGAGTGTCGCAATTGGCTTCCCATTCACGAGAGTAGTACAGCATTTCCAGTCAGAACGAGTGCTGTCGTCTTGGCCCTCACCATGTCGTGTGACGGCGACACCGACAGTCGTGCTGAGACTCTGAGACCAGCACCTGAGGGAAACCCGACAGCGTGAACTCTTCCGTGGTGCAACCTGCAAATTCACACATCTCATCCTATACACACTGCCCTGCACTCCCGCTTGGGTAAGCAAACCAATACCGCATGTTTTCTTCGAGGCATAGACCACCTGGCAGACAGAGGCCTGGAGCGCAAAGACACAGAAGCAAAGTTGTTATTGGTGTCGGTCTACTAGTTGCAGTCATTTTGTTGGTAAGTTTGATGCTTCGGCATATCTGCTTCTGACCCAGTGCAGCTACCTCAGCTTGCTTTGACTGTGACTGGTGCTGAACAGGCAAATTCAGGTGGTTCAAGCCACAAGTCACACAGGGCGTCTGAGCGACAGCTAGCAGATCGCACGCTTGCAGTGCAAGACTATGGCGGCAGCCAGCAAGTAGCAATTCAGCAGGGCGACACCATGACAGTCATTCAGCAAGACCCCAACAGCTCGCGCCCCAAACTTGAAGTGCACGACAGTGATGGTGTGCAAGTAGCCAGCAAGTACAATCCTTTGGACACACCAGGCATCTCAGTCACCAAAGGCGGTGAAAACGACAACACGCTCGTTCATGTTGGCAATGGCAGCTCCAAACAGACATTTGAGCTGGTGCGAACGCCAGGGACCTCAACCACAAACAAGCATGTCACCAGTTCAGCAGCTGACATTGCTGCAGCCCAGAGAAACAACAGCCAGACACAAGCTACTCTCACCAGAGCCAAGGGACAAGGTGTAGCAAAGGTCGCAAAAGGACAGCTGGCCAAAGCTGCACCTGTGTCACCGGGCAAAGGCAAAAGCAGCTTCCATGGCGGTGGCACAACACTAGACAGTGAGTCTAACAGCAATGTGACAGAGCAGGCCTCAGAAGATCAGAAGCAAGCTATGGCTGCAACAGACAGGCAACGTTCCTCATCAGCAGCTGAGCTGTTCTCGTCCTCAACAGATGAGGATCATCCTAAGGATCCTGCCGGCAGGGAATCTGATCAGGGTTTGTCCGGAGCAGTGGCATCAGTTGGGGCTGCAGCTGCTTCAGCAGCTGCTGGGCTGAAGAATCTCGTATCCAACAACACTGAGGTGCTGGTTGTCTCCCTGCATTGTTGCACGCAGACTCAATGCAAAGCATGTTCTTGATGCAGCCTCAGCCTCAGTCAAAGTGCTTGCTGCAAACGGTGCCTGACTGACAAATAGTGAAAGGTTCAGAGATGTTACAAGTTCACGCTTGCCACTCGACAGGCTTGCTGATTTGCAGACGCAGCTTTTCCTCTGTAGACATTTCAGGCCTGGTGCGCTGATCACGTACATCCTGGTGACTTCTAGCTACAGCAAACTCAGCTACCTACAAACAAGGTTCACAATGCTTGGAGTTGCCTGCCATGCACCTCAACTGTTCGTCTTGTGTGTGTAGGATGGTTGCACAGAGGATACCATGGCTGCTCTACCACAGCTGAAGCTGGAGCAAGTGTGGAAGCCTAGCCGCAGTGGCTTTGATACTGATGTCACGCTTGTCACTCAGCTGTCCTTGGAAAGGTATTTCAACACACTCATATGCCTAGTTTCCACCACTTGGCTAACATGCATATTACATGTTACGTGTAATGTGATGTACAACTATATTATATATCATACATGTAAAATGATGTACAGTCTATCATGCATATTGTTTTATATGTATATTATTTGCCTAAGTGACCATTGATAACTGACCATCTCTGTGTTGCTTTCGAGTGTTCAGCAAGCATCATGATGATCCGCATGTTCTTATGCATGCACCAATCTGCGGTGATGTAACCCTTTGAACATGTTGCTTGCATAATGTTGAGTTTCTTTCACATTACTTCATCAAGAGCAGGCTTCTCATTTCTTTGCTGTGCATTTCATTGGCAGAGTTCTCATTGGGCATGCACGGCAACATGTTTCAGCTGCTTTCGCCAGCACTCGCAACCCACTGACAGCCGTATTTTGGTGTTCAGTTTGAACATGCTGCAAGCTCAGTGTGAGCTGTGGTCGGGTCCTATAGCAGCAGTGGCTTACATGCCTCTTGTGAAGGGGCGCTTGGTGTCCATGGAAGATGCTGCCCTCAATGGCACCACAGTTGAAGAGTCAAAGGCCAAGCTTGCTGCCTTCTATGAGGCAGTTACCCATGCAGGTAGAACTACACATGCATCATGTATACATAGATCCACATGCATTCAAGGGCTTGATGCAGGTGAGATGGTTCCTGCTGGTGTACAATTACATGTCAATTAAGTTGATATTCTACAGTCAAGCCCCAAGACCCTACAGAGGTTGCATCTTTCTGGCTGGCCTTCATAGCGGTTGTCCAGGGTGTCAATATGCCACAAATTGGCTTTAAAACTCATTCTGGTGTGGTAGCATGCTCTTCTGTATACAAGAAGATGCCAAGCTTAAAAGCCGTCAGCCCAAGGGAGTTGACTTTCAATGTGGCCTCTGCAGAATGCAATCTTCCATAAACCATAGACCAAAGTGGACTTACATGGCACACGAAACAAATGCAAAAGCAGTCTCAAGGGCTTTCAGGAAGTGATTTGTGCTACTGACACCTATGACCAGACAAAAAGCTATGTTTCTGTTAGACCTTCGGTGATGTATATGAGTGTTAGACGTTTAAGGAAGTGAACTGTTTATACTGCAAATGACTGCAGGTCCGTGCCGGTTGACACTGGAGCTGGTGAGTGAGGAAGTGGGCAGCGCCCAGCTTTCCAGCCTGTATCCTTTCAACGCCCTGCGCAACCATGCCCTGCTGCTTGTCAAGACAGAGGTGAGACTTGACAAATCACTGGGGCTCCTCGACGCATGGCTCCTATGTTAATTAGTGTGACTCTGTCCACTTGGCAATGCCTTGCTCCCGTTAGGCTATGTGTTGCTGTCTACTAAGCAGTGTGTTGCTGTCCACTAGGCAATGTGTTGCTGTGTACTAAGCAGTGTGTTGCTGTCTACTAGGCAATGTGTTGCTGTCTACTAAGCAGTGTGTTGCTGTCCATCAGGCAGTGTATTACTGTCCACTGGGCCAGTGTGTTGCTGTCCACTGAGCAGCTACTACCTGTAGCACGCTTTTGGTCATGACTGCCTGCGCATCTTCACACTTGTTACAACCATTCTCATGCCTCAAAAGCACGATTGAGCTGTTCCCGGGAAGGCATGACGGCAGCCCAACTCTTTCAAGATCAGCACCCCAGCAGTCATTCACATCTCACCAGGCTTGCACCCTCTGCTGCGCCCTTCATTGCTGGCTTCCCCCCTTGTACCAATGCTGATTGTGCTGACCTTGCTGACGCTCAAAATGCTGCCGTTGCAGTTCAGAACATCACCATGCCTGGCCCAGCTTGCAGCATGTTGGATGCTGGTCCTGGCATGGCGATGTTCTCAACTGCAATGGCAGGCATTTTGAGCGTCAGCAAGGTCAACACAATCAGCATTGGTACAATGTCCAAGTGCATTGGCAATGGCAATGACAGGCTTGACAGAGACTGAGCGAACTTGCTTCAGATTAGAGATTGAAACCTTGGCCTGAGCAGAATGGCCAGCAAGATTCAGATTCAATTAACACCACTTGATGAATCTGTCCCAGTGAAGGAAGATCCCCCTTTGCCCCTTGTTGTCGCGATCCCTACCACAGCCAGAATCTTGTTTGTAACTCCCTTGTTGCCTGGCTGAGTGCTTTGCAGCTGTCAGATGATGTCGACAACTGCACAAGCACACTTCTTCTGTAACAAAGCTATCTCTGGATTCCCTTCTTTTGTCCAAGATTTCATACATCTGGTTAGTTCTAAATGCTGGAAAGGGGGCAGTGAGGTGCATGACTTGACAGAAAGAGGCTTTACAAGCTTACAGCCGTTTTTTGTCAAGCCTTTTTTGTCAGATTTGAGGAAAAGCTCCAAAAAGTTGTGGAAAAGTGTCGCGGAGAATCTGACAAAAAAAGGAACGGTGCAGGTAGTGCTGCTGCTGGATGTGGACTTTGTGCCTCCAGAGGAGCTGTCACGCATCTTCAGCGCCCGCCAGGAGTACCAATCCACCCTGGTGTACCTCTACAACAATGCAGTCATTGTGCTGCCGGCCTTTGAGACCCTTCAAGGTGGGGCCGAGGGGCAACAGCTGGCTCTCAAGCTTGCCAAAGGTGACTCTACTGTACCTTCTTCTATTCTACCTGCTTCAGGTTGATTCTGCTGTACCTTCTTCAAGGTGCATCTAGTGTACCTTCTTTGGTTCCTGGGCAGCCCGGTATAATACTTCGCTTCTCACTTAACTGACGCCAAAAGGTGTAGTCTTTTCTATTCTTTTCTTTTCTTTCTACCTTCTTTGGTTGCAACTTGAAGGTCAAAGCATTGCAGGCCAAGCAGCATCGCGGCAAGTTCAGATCCTGTCAAGAGGTGTATGATCATGCGGCAAGTCAGAACATGCTTGTTGTTGTCAGCGTCCGCTTGCATTTGGTGTCTGCCACTCATGTCACGGACACAGTCTTGGCTGCAGTGACGCACAGGCTGCTGCAGAAACAACTCAGCATGACGCAAACTCAACACCTGCCTTATGCTACAAACAAGTCTGCATCTGCATCTGCCTGACAGCATCATGCTCTGCTGCTCATGAGTCATGACTCAAGACTCATCACTCAAGACTCATCACTCACGACTCATCACTCATCACTCATGACTCATGACTCACGGCTCATGACTTGGGTCCCTGGTGTGTAATGCAGGGAGCAAAGAGAAGATGATGGAGGCCATTGTGGACAGCATCATGCTCTGCTGCTCATGACTCATGACTCATCTTTCAAGACTCATGACTCAT
>JAABUP010003595.1_pt1 | contig 27156 bp, 28 predicted proteins | sample 5559201 | NCBI WGS metagenome assembly JAABUP01 (sample SAMN10711887, study PRJNA513373) | rock metagenome | isolation source: Antarctica rocks | place: Antarctica | reverse complement strand
GATCTCTGCAGTGGCGCAAAAGGTGAATCTCGGCAATCTTGGGGTTCGGAACGCAAGGAGGCCGAAAGAACGCGCGTTGCCGTTTTTGGGCGTCCTGTGATGTGCGACTCTCGGCGATAGTTGGCGAGAACGTGGTTTTGCCGTCGTTGTACGATATGCGATCGTGACAGAATCCCAAGACTTTCTTGGTTAAGATCCGCAACCATGTCGGGCTCAGACACAGAACCTGGCTGATTTAATCTTGACAAAGGGTCTCTTGCAGTCTATTCCCAATAGCTGATCCCTGATTGGATGTGAATGTCAAGCAGCCAGTCAGGGAGTTTGTCATTGCTGTGGCTTTGAAATTTGAGACTACTCTTCAGATCCTCAGAATCCTCATCATGGTTCATGGCAATACAAGTGTAGGCAGTCCTTGCATATTGCAACCATACTGCAGCTCTCTTGACATGACTGCAGATCCGTGGATACCCGTTAACAAGCAGTGGCTTGGGTGTCTTAAACCACCCCGCTCAGGAATGATATCTACACTGGGATGAGTGGCAAGTTTTACTCAGCATTCTTCAAGCTCTGACACTATTCATACTACGGTATAGAACTCTGTGTACAGGTTCCTGATACCCTATATCCTAAGCTATACCTAAGGATACAACCCCAGACACCCTGTTTTACAAATCCGTATACATATCAAATGTCACTTGATCTTGCCTGGCTTATCCCATTGCAGTCTTGGCAGCTCGGATCCCAGAGGTACTAGCGCCGCACCGTTTCCCCGTACTGACCTCCCTGGTATCCATATTGGCTCCCAGAACCCCTATTCACTGATATCAATTGCTGGGCTGGATTATGTTTCGTAGGTTGCTTCCTCTTCTGCTGGCTGAAGAAGCTCCATTCCTTCGCTTTGGGCTTATATTTCCTCTTCCATACAGTATTTGCAGGCGCCATGCAAGAGTGACCCATTGCACTGACCCGAGCCCTGTCTACTGGTAGGAACTCCAGTGGCACTCTGGTTTTGATAACGTCTTGGCGAATTTTGCCCAAATTTGCTGGCAGGGGGCTGAGTGGGCCCTGTGTAGTAACGATCACTGTAATCTTGTCCAAACTGGTTGACAAGGGTCCAAGTTGCTTCAGAGTTGCATCTGCCCCTTGAGTAATCCCGTTCAGATGGGTTGACTTGGGGTTGAGTGGCCCTTAGATCCATCTCATCCTTGAATACATCTGGACGGGCATGACTAGACGGCCGATTAGGATGGGTGGAAAGTTGGGTTTCGAGGTAGTCTGTATATGCGCTGTCACTTCCTGGAGTAGAGCGACCTGTTTGATTGGCCCGACTGAACTCATCTCTGGGAGCAATATCCACAACTTGGGGGGTGGTCCAGTTCTGGCCTTCTGCCTTGTGCTTCCAATAGCCAATTTCAGATTGTGTATAGTGTGCATCCAGTAGCCAGTCACGGAATTTGGTTCTGTTGCGCAACAGGCTTTTCACGCTGTAAAAGTCCATACCGCCCCAGACAGCGTCATCAAGATCCTTCCATTTTGAGACTTTGCTACAAGTGTCTTGGAACGCATCCACAAGAGCTTCATCTCTTGCATCAGGCCTAGAGGAAGAGGGGGCACGGTCATGAGTCCTGGTTGAAGCGTGTCTTGACATGATAGTTGGACTGGGAACCAGTAAAAGGTTCCGGTTAGGTTGAATCTTGGTGTAAGCTAGCAGGATCCAAATCAAAATTATGCTGGGCTATGGCCCGTTAAGAAGAGAAGGATCAACACAGTCAATCTCTTATATACCTGGTGATAATCTTCCCTGCCTTCTCAGCTCTTGTTGCTCCAACAGGCTGAACGGAGATGCAATGTAATGATAACATAACTTGACGTGGCTTCAAAAAGAAAGGAAAGCCAGCTTATCTTGTTTCAAGTGAGTCAACGCCTTCTGTGGTTTTAGACTAGGACTAGAGGTGTGGTACTAAGAACCACGGTTGACATATGATCTAGAGCTGGAGGCTCTGTCTCCATTTTGTACTTATACATGCAAGCGATTTGTAAATAGGACGGGTGGCAAAGGTGGAGGGATTTTCTGACCAATCATAATAACACCTCTCAGCGGTGACTTCCTCACGCCAAACCCCCGGCGTGCCACATCGAAAAACCAACCGCATATCTCCGGGACCCCCCGCCTCTTTCCACTTCTCTCGCTCTCTCTCTCTCTCTCTCTCTCTCTCGACTCGTTCACCATCACCATGTCAATCCCAGACTTCTTCCGTCCCCACATCACCTTCAACCAATCCATCACACCTTTCGCGTTGGACCAGCTTCAACAAGCTATATTGCGTCTGGGTGACGATGCAACCGACCCATCCGCCGTTGGGAGCTCGACCGAGCCCGTGCGTAATCATCTCGTGAACTTCCTGAGTCAGGTTGCGACGTATTCTGAGAGCGGGACTATAAGACGGACGATTGGGTCATTCTTCTCGTCACGGATTTTTCTCTTGACCTTCATGTCGCGGATGAGGATGATGATGAGGGAACTGAGCACGAGCCGAGCGGCCAGGGTTCGCAATATGATCAAACCAAATCGCGCGCACGGCGAGGCAAGTGCTGGGTTACCCTCCTCGTGAGATCATCGGACGTTGACGACATGTCACCGCTCATCTTTCGTATATCAATTATCTCCGCATGTCTGCAACTGTTGTCGACATTACCCGACACACCTATTGAACTCGTACCAAGAGCGGATCATCCATGGGATCGACTCCTCAGACCAAGCATGACCACATGTCCAGAAGTGTCGAGCACATTCCACGACCAAAGGGGTACTACCAAGGAAAGCCTCGTATTGCAAGGTTTCAAGAGCTATTGATGTCAATCCAAACCGGGCAGCGGGTGAATACTCGCAGACACTACGCACTCATGGCTACCCCTCAGACTAAGCTACGTATCACTCCTCGCCACCCTTGCCCCCTTGCCTCGGCACGGGCTACGCCCGCACCCTCAAACAGGCGGGACCCAGTATGGACAGAGGATCCGCCAGCATGGGCAAGAGGTTTATCACTCATGTCCTCTGCTTGTCCGCGACCTATGAACACCCGTGATAGTCGGATCGGGCACTAATCAGTCTGTTGACCAGCTTGGCAACCCTTCCAACAACCGTTCTACTCATCTACCATACTGATATGCAACTTATCGCATTGGCAGACATGTTGTACACCACATCTAGACAACGTGGACTGGTATAAGAGCAGCCCAAATGAGACGGGTCAAAAGGTGTAAGACGTGCTCTATCTATTTTGTTAATGTTCTTCTCAAGGATCAAACTATCATCATTACATACGTAGCTACTCTCAGAGTAATATCTCATAACTGCTATGCTGTACACACTTTCAAGTCAGTCATTACCATGACTGAGCCTTGACGTCTCAGCCTACCAAGCGTATCACACCTTATTGTTGTCCAAACACTTGACAAGCATAGTGACTACCTTCGTCAGCCATGGTCCAAGTCATAGTGGATTTGTTGTCCACCCTGTCTTGGGTCTTTAGGTCTTTTGGGGTAGGGTTGTCACACATACATCACTGGATGGGCTAAGGCATTGGGCCAGTAGAACAAGACGAAGGATACAGAGGTGAGGAGTCATCTAGACAAAGTATGCTGCTGAAATCAGCCTCGGCAACCGGGGATTGAGGTCGCCATACAGTACTCTTGATTTACCTGTGTATCCGTTTTGCTACCCACTTAGTGCCTACTTTGCTATTCTCAAAGCACTCCTATGGTCCTGAAGATGTGCAGCGCTTGAGGTACTGCATTGGTCATGGAGGTAAAGTCTCTGGAAAAGCTAGCCATTATCAGGCATTCAAGCATTTGTGAAGCCCAGGTTTGATGTAGTATCATGACATTTTAGCCTAGCCAATCTCCAATTTATCAGGCTCGTCTTAAGCCAGTGCAAATCACGTAATATTTGAACCCAAACACAGATGGAGGTTGGGAGTGCCAGCCCGGATGATTCATGAGGTCCATGTTACAATGATACTTGGGGAGGACCCAGAACAGAGTCAAACTCTTACATGGTAAAACCTAAATGGAAATCGCTAGGAAAGAACGTCATACAATAATTCAGGTTGTCACTCTTGGTTGTACTACAGCCTACCTTGTTCAGACACAATCAATATATTGAATCTCTTGAGTTCGTCTTTCCTCCCAGTGTGTTGGATATTTGAAGCGGTATCAGGTGGAAGAAGGTCAGTCTGGCGCGGAGCTCCAAGGAGCGCAAGGGCTGGAGCAAAGGGGACACAGGAGGCATATGACACAAAGCTTCAAGCAATCGAATGGGATGGGTAGCGGAAAGAATAGGCAGACTATGTACCTTGGGCCTACTTCCTGAGTCTGTTGCAGTCCTTTCAGTCATAGAATGATCGAAGGAGAGCTGATTTGAAGCAAGAAGAAACAGCAACCGCCTAAATATTGCTTCTCACACTGCCCTTCCACTATCACTATTGTCAAAAGTTCACCCATACCATGTCAAGCAGTTCCCCTCAAGAGCGAAAAACGCAGACTGATGAGAGCACACTTCCCAGCAGGCCCTCTTCCAGCATATCCCCCAAGACAACCATAGACCCGAACAATCGCATTATCCTGGCTCTTGACATCGTGGTCAGCAAAACGTCTTCTAAAGGCTCAGTCGACTGGTACATTAACCCTGATGATGGGGATGGGCTGAGTGTGAACTTCAAATGCCGCACAAAGTGCTCAACAGGTGACCTTGAGCATGATGCAAGCCTCATGAGGACCGTCCTGGAGTCCGAGAAACACTATGTACTGACAGAGGATGAACTGGCACATGTCTATATAGACTGGCTACAAACAAAGGCTACAGATACAGAAGCTCTTCTGAAAGCAGACATGTTTATCAATCTTAGGGACAGAGCTAAGGTCAAGTTGACCGAGTGGTGGCCTCATACAAGCATTGTTACTCTCCCCTTTCAGGCGTTTCTGGAAATCTCTGACACCTCAGATGATACATTCCAAAATAGAGTCTTATCCAAGTAAGAAGACGACTTTTGGGGGATGAAGCATGATTTTGTAGGTGATGTAGCTATAAACTGTGTCATCTGCACAGAGTAAAGTAGACCCTAATTTGTAGCCTTCATCTCAGATGCCACGGAGTCGTAAGTCAAATCTTGAAATTTGCCAAAGGCAGAGGAGTCTGAGGATTCCTCTGGGCGCTCTTCTCACAACTGTGCCATGAGGGATGGCGGTCGTGTGTCAGAGGACAAGTCAGCACAATGCAATATCCAATCGGCCCACCCGTCTTGCTATTGCTAGAGGCAATATCTGCTGCAGAGCAGATACAGCAGTTGTTGTCATTCACTAATGCTGCTGGCTAGCCAATGCATGAGTTGCCATTGCCTTGTCATCATTAACACAACACGGCTCGCCACCCCGCTCTCAATGTCTCTTTCTTGGGTTTGGGGTCATGGGATCGAGCGTTCTCAGAGTGGAGGATCATCCCTTCCGCCATAGTGCCGATGCGATTGAAAGATACAGGGTAGCTGTCATGTCACTACTCCCATTGTTCCTGGTCATTTTGTCGGCGAACCCTTGTATCCTTGTTCACACAATACCGGATCCTGACAGCGGTAGCTGTCCCAAATGACAGGCGAGGCGAGCTGTGATCGAGACCACCCCTGTCGCACTTACACTTACCTTTCCTCATCGTGGTTCATCACAATGTAAATGCGCTCCACCTCTGAGCACGAGCGATGGATGACATCGCACCATGACGAAAGTAGATCGTAGTAGCATGACGTGAGGAGATAGGGAAGTGTCCGTTACTACTTTACGAAACGTTGCTAAACAATAGACGGGCATGACAAATTTGGTTCGTTCCGAATCACGGATCCGACTGATCACACCACAGACAAGTTACTAAGCCAAGAGCGCGACGAGTCCAGCCACTGCAAAGTTGAGGCCGGCGTGGACGACGGTCGTGGACGCGCCAGAGGTAGACTTTGCCGAAGCTGAAGCTGACGCCGACGAGGCGGAACCGGCACTAGCTGGGGCGGCCGACTTGGAAGACCCGGTGGAAGCAGCGGCCAACGCGGTCGCACCCGCCGAAGAAGTTGCCGAGGCGGTGTTGGATGCTGCGGGGGCGGAGGCGTTCTGATAGCCTAGGGCGGAAGCCGGGAAGAGGTCGGCAGACTGGTAGGTTACGCAGTTGGATGAGGCGGGGATACGGGGTGTCCAGGGGAGGGTACTTGATGCGGGGAGTGCGCTCGGCTGGGACCATGTGTAGGCTGAGGACGTAAGCGATTCGATGTCACTCAGCTTGAGGGAGACACCCACTCGTTCCGTTTGCGGTGTAGGTTCCAACCTCTCGTCTTGCAGCTCGCCCTCGCAAGAGAGGAAGGCTCCCGGCGCATACGCCGCTGGCATGTTGTACTTGCAACCGAGCAAGTCGTAAATGCTGGACGGACACCCTCAGCAAGCTGGTCTCTTTATCGCGTCACCACTGCACTCACTTCTGGCAGTAGTTCGCGGTGGTGTTGTAGGCAGGATCACAAAGCTTGAAGCAGAACTGACCCGAACCGATGAAGTTGTTCCAGCTCTCGGTCTGCTGATAGGTCGAGTTGTTCCCCGAAGGGAAACCGGTGGAGTAGACGAGACCACCGAGCGGGTTACCGGCCAGGTCCGCTCCGTGAGGGTCGAGCTCTCCCCCGCCATCGTCTGTAGCGAGGTTGATGGCGCTCTGGTTGAACAGGCCGACGACTTGGATGTATGCGGGGGTTTTCATGAACCGCGCCACATCAGCATTGGCGGATCGAGATACTACGTAAGGGTTGAATGTGGGATGGGGAGAAAGGGCACGGTCGAGACTCACTTGAACAGCAGTGAACGTACCCGGTGGAAAGATACGCGATCCGTGTCCAGATCGGGTGCACTGTAGTATCACGAGCGTTAGCGTCGATCGGTTTACATATATGCCGCGGAAGACAACTCACGTAAGCCACCACAGCCGCCTCGACATCTCCGATCGACTGGTTTGAGGACAGACCCGGTGCACCCCACAAGCAGAAGTCTACAGGATGAGCTCGATCCGATGCATTCAGCGAAAAGGATCTACCATCAATGGAGTTGATGACCGCGGTCTGGCAAAGTGGGTCGGGACCTTCTGTCGTGGAGTTGCATCGGTTGTCTGTGGGGAGAGGAGGTGGCGAGGAAAGGAGAAGAAAGGAGCGCGTAATCAGTGGAGTCCGAATTTCGCGGAGATACTTACAGCCTGACTGCGGTCCTCGTCCCGAGGTGTAAGGATTGACTTGGTAAGGAATGTCCGTGTAGTTGTAGAAATAGCTAATCCACCATCAGCCTCCCTCAACGCGCGGAAGACCATATTCACTCGGTCAAAGGGAGAGCGGAAGCCGTCTCCTTGGTCGTGGCGCTCTGTCTCGCGTTGAGTGTATGCGTCGCCGCGGGAGCGGATGTGATGGTGCTAATATCCGCCTTGACCGATCCCGAGAGGGCGAGGGTGGCGATCAAGGCGGTGAGTATAGATGTCGACATAGTGGGCGTGGCAGGAATGGATTTGGTCAGACGTTTGAGAGATTTTAAGTACAGAATCCAAGGTGAAGAGATAGATACATGAGTCGAGCGATGGCAAGATGCGAACCCGCACGTAAGTCCCTCTTTGTTTTTGCACCGCCCGGTCCGGTCCCGGCATTCCACGTGAGAACGGGACGCGCATCAGTCCGATAGAATTACTTCCGGAAACCGGCGCACACATGCTTGTTCAGACATCTTTCCCCTTCAGGCTCCCCATGCATACAGTCAGGATGGGTCAGATTACCCCTGCTTCTAGAGTCAAATGCCTGATGCTGCACTGGCATTCACCAAGACCTCCGATGATAGTCTATTTATTGCCTGCAAGATTGCCAATATCCAATATCGCTCCAAATCACCAGACCAGACATCATCCTTGTCAGGGTGCAATGCCAACCGGACAATCACGACGCTCATCTCCAGTGTTTTTGCAAGATCTGCGATTTTGAGCAACCAGAGGCTTCAAAACAATCAACACATTCCAGAACTGTGGGGGACATGTGCAAACACAGTGTTACGGCTCTGAAGGGTAAACACCAACTATATACGGGTCAAGTCCCCGACATGACACCAGTGGACCTGTGGAATTGGTCCATGGTCCGGTTACTAGCCTGGAAGGATTCGGCCGGCTAGGGGTGAAGATGAGAGGTCAAGAGGCAGCGAAGGAGTGAGCTGCTGTGATGAGGTCTTGTCCTGTGAGACTATTGATAATTTGATCCTCATAATAAAGAAAGCGAAATTAGGTACAGAATCGCTTTGCTTACTAGTGGTTCCTTCTTAGGCAACAAGGAAACAGTAATCAATTCATCATCTCACTGGCCGTCAATAAGTAAATGGGAGAGGTCCTGATTCTATCTACCTTCTGATAAGCATCTGCCCACTGGGCAGTCACGTCATACAATTATTGGTGGTACGCCAATAAATGAATCATGAGGTTCTGATTAGGAAAAGACAATTCAGTACGAGGAATTCCCCAGTTCCTCATTAAGGCCCCCAGCTCCAGCATGCAAACATCCAAAACCACTGCACCAAACAGAGCATCAGTCACTATTGCAGTATACGCAGACACAGTGGCTACAGAGAGCTCCCGGGACTCTGTTGTCTGGCACCCTACAGGCAATTTTGGAGACAAGACTCTCATTGTGGATCTGACCTGTTTTGTGAGACCCAACAATCATGCAGTCTCCATGACGGACATTGTTGCCATGAATGATTGGCTCAATGCACCGGGTGTCAAACAACAGATCCTCGGCCAAGAAGGTCTGGGTCTCAACTCCCGTCTTTCTAAAGAAACCCACACCAAGTGGACAGTGCCATTCAGAGCATTTACTGTATCGAGAAGGCTTGGGGCTCCACAATGTCACGCACTTTTAAATAGTGCAATCTTACTATAAAGAAAAATAGTAAGGTGAATGAGAACTTGCCTCATAATGCATTAGTTTGAGTTGTATCAGTCAAGTGAGCACGATGTCTTCCCGGGCGGGTTTGGTGACATCCACGTCATACTCAGCCCTCAAGTAGGGCCAGAATTACTCATTGGTAGCCATGACGAGTACATTCTCTGCTTGAATACAAGCCATACCACATCCGTGGAGCAAAGATTATGTACCTTTGCTAGCCCTATGTATCATAACAAACAATATCCTGCGGGCATCACATGACTGAAACATTGGAATGAGTCTGGACGTTCTTTACATCTTTTGATTCAGCCTGGACTGGCCATGCACATAGGGCTGCAGGGTTGACAATGAACAATGCAGACACTGAATGATATGAGAGATGCTGAGCCGCATCAAGGTTTGATTTGTGTGGAGATCTCTCTTGGTTTGGTTTGATAACCGAGCCCAAAAACTTGTTGGAAGAATGGTTGAGACAGGGTTACTGTACAGGTTCCTACCTGATATTGAATACATAGACCAGGGGACAAACTTGGAATACACCAAGAACAGGATGTGAACAACCGTGTTCAATGTTCTGTCCCCAGGCTGCCAACTCCGGTAAATATCTGCTTGAGTGGATATGAGGGGCGTAGGAATAACCCTATCACCTTTATTGGGGCAAGGTCTACCCTTAGATACTTGGTCCAGCCTCTCCACCAAACAAACAGAGATTTTGGGTGATCTCCACTATTGTCTGTCCGTGTGAGTCCATTCTTCCTGGATCTCTTGGCTCCCTTGAGATTGGTCGAAGCGTTGTAGTCTGGATCTCTGAAACAAGGTCTTTCCCGGTTTGGGCTCACTGGGTAACAGGATGAGATCCTTGTTTCCCTCCAATTGCCTTCGGTCCGTGAGATGGTATTGGCCCCAGGACATTTGTTGGTGACACTGATTGTGACTGGACCCGCAGGACCAGTGACGGATCAGTCAAAAGAGTCATCAGAAGGAGCGGAGACTACTGTGATGTGACACGACTCCTGGATCATTTCCTCTGTACCCCTTCCCTGTCGATGAGCTTGGCCAGGCTAGGTTTTTCATTGATAATGAAGGGTACAAGCAGAGAGAATCATTATGAAAGGAAGGCTTCTTGTGGATGCTTGATCAGCAAAACCTTCTCTAGAAGGCATGCTCAAAGGTTCAAACATCCTCATCTCTAATTTGATAAAGCCTTCCCAACAGGACAGACCTGCTTGTTTCAAGCCGAATAGTCCGCAGACCTAGGCTATAATATCACAAGGGGACTCTCTGAGGGACACATATATTGCACTAGTGGCAGCGACATCAGGCTCAGCTCTGACGCATGACATGATCGAGCGTTGTGGATGATTCTCATCTATGATAGTTTACACGCCTGACACTCCCCTTAAGCTGCTCGCCGTCTAGCTAGACCTTCACCCCTACACCGCCTGGTCTGTGCGCAGCCAACGCCGACGCCGTCGCCGTCGCCGTCTCCGTCTCCGTCTCCCTTTCTCCCTTTCTGCTCGTCTTTAAAGTCTCTGGGATTGCGACTCGGAGGGATAGAAGTTGATTGCATGATTCGGACCGGGGAGAGGCTTGGTAAGGAAGTCCGCTCGCTGCATCGCCGTCTCAACGTACTCCAGCTCAATTGTACCCATCTCGATGCGCTCGCGGATGATGTGATGCTTGATATCGATGTGTTTGGAGCGCGAATGGGTAGAGGGATTGGCAGAGAGAGGCGGACTGGTTGTCGACGTGGAGAGTACTTGGGACGTCCAACTTCAATCCGAGCTCGCCGATGAGGCTTCGGAGGCAGATAACATCCCATGTAGCTTCGGCGGCATCGATATATTCCGCCTCCATGCTCGAGGACGCCGTTGTAGCTTGGCGTCGCAAACACCAATTGATCGGGGATCCCCAGAGGTAGCTCACGGAACCCCGTGGTAGACCGTCTGGTTGACAGACAACCTCCCCAGTCCGCATCACAATACGTCTCGAGTGGTCTGTAGCTAGCCGCACCGAGGATGATACCGAAAGTGCGGGTGTGGACGAGGAGACGACGTCATTCGTCCGCATCTGGGCGAGAGAGAGCTTTAGCGAGAGTAGTGGGCTCGTCGGAGGCCACGGAGGTGGCGGAGATGTATGCGGCCTCGGCGGCTAGGTTACCGTCGCGGACGTAGCATCTAGAGCTTCGGGGTAGCTGCGTTTCCGGTGGCTCAGCTGGTGCGTCCATCTCGAGCGGACTTGGCGAGTCCGTGACGTCTGCAGGTGGCAGAGGCTGAGCAGGCGGCTCAGGCGGGTGGTTAGCAGCTCGCTGCTGCTGCTGCTGGATTGTGTCTTGAGGCGGCGACGTGACCGGCGGCTGTGGGGGAGCTGCCGGAGGCGTGGGGAGAGCAGGTGGAAGACGTCTCTCCTTCACCGGTGGTAGCGGCGGCACCACTCCCTGTCAGGGGAAGTCCAGAGGAATCCCCGTGGCTGTGCGAACGTCTCTGGAGTTGAGTAGACGTCCCGCTTGACTCGATGCGGACGAGCCAGCCGCTGGTCCCTTCGTCTTGTCCGAGAATCCTCGCCTGTTCTGCTCTGGACTCGGTGTATGCGTCCCGAGTTACCCGCAAGTCAGCAGGGACTTGAACAAAGCACACCTCGCCGAAGTCGAGAATGGAGTCGAGGCTGGGCTGCCTACCGGTGAGGGTTCCCATGCAGTCTTGCCGCTTCCGCCAAACGCGAGTGTAGGTGAGGTCTCTAGCCGTCACTCTACTGAGTCTTGTTGCGATCGGATGAGCGGATCTCGATGTGGATAGGTAGCAAGCTGGTCGCTACCGATTGAGTCGTCTTTGCCGCCGTCGTGGCTCACGGAGCGATGTCTTTCAAATTCAAAGGCTGCGGCTTTGTAAGAGGACGTACAGAAACAGTGTAGAATTTCGATTGTGAATCTGTTGGATTTCAGCCATCTTTTTGTAGGTGTTTGAAGACGTTGTAGAAGTATGATGCATTGGACTATGTGTGAATGAAGCTGCCAACTAGGCCTGCCTATTACTTGGATAGGCGGTGAAGCTTTCACGCCTAAAAGAAATCGGCGTTTCCAAACGCGACGTTCTTTGCGATTTCCCTGTCAACCATACCAATCACTCAATCTCCATTTCTTCAACCCGCCGAGCATTTTTTGCCCTTCAACATGGCACGACCAATGCAAGACTGTGTCATCCTCTTCGTCTGCCCCGCTCCCCGGCTCACTCATTTCCACTGATGAACCATCTCGATCAGGGCGACTCGTTGACACAGCGGATGGACTCGCCGAGGAACCTCCATCAGCGCATGGCAGGTGCATCGCAGCATTGAGGTGGTTTTGACACCGGCTGACTCGGCCAGATAGAAGCGTATCAGCGGAAACTGGATACCTTGAATCGAGGATTTGGGGGTTACAACACCATCTTGTAGGTCTGAGTCCCGCTTCGCTTCGTGTCCCCCTTACTCTGGCATGCACTTTCGCGTGTCCTACTCGCATGCAGCCTTCTCAGGTCTGAGCCTAGTTGAACTGACGACAAGTGTGGAACAGGGCGAAACCGACATTCGATCAGATCTTTGCGCGCAAATCCGAAGCTTCGACGGCGCCAGAGGTTCGACTGGTCACGATATGGTTCGGTATGTCCTCTTTCTCGTCTCGTCATCCATGTATTCTCTCCCTATCTCCCCGCCTATTCTCCCGCTTCCTTCTTGATCGTCTCTCCCGTCATGTCTCCCCTCTATCCTCTCCTCAAACACCGAGGTTTCCGACATTCTCGCTGACCAAACCTCTCCACCCAGGGACGAACGACGCCACCCTCCCCCCACTCCCCCAATCCACACCCCTCCCCACATTCCTCGCCAATCTAAACCACTTCCTCACCTCCCTCACCTCCCCATCCTCACCCTACGCAGTGACTGACACCCCTGTCTCCATCATATTGATCACACCTCCCCCGATCGTGCGGGGGATGATGGAGGTCGGGAAGAGGGGGGATCGGACACCGGAGCGGACGAGGGAGTTTCGGGATGCTGTTCTGAAACTAGGATCCGACTGGGGAGAGAGCGGGAAGGGACGGGGAATCGGGTGGAAGGTCGCGACGGTGGATCTGTGGGGGGCGATCATGCGGGCTGCGGGGGCCAATGATGAGGGCGAGGACAGGGGAGAGGAGGAGGAGGAGGGGTTGAGACCGTTCTTCATGTACGTCTACGTCCACTTCCCACTCATTCCCATAGATCCATTCTCGCACCCGGGGTTCTGCTCAAGGCTCACGCTCAAGCTTGAGTCCGAGATGATGTGAAGCAGCGACGGCGTCCACCTCTCCTCCCTCGGCTACGATGTCCTCTGGGCAGATATCGAGCGGGTCATCAAAGTGGACTTCAAGGGTCGAGGACTGGATTGGGATGATTTTGACGATCTACCGCGACGATTCCCTTGGTCAGTCTGCTATTCGCCTCAGGCATACAGCACATGAAGAAAAGATCTCGCTGATGAGCGTGGACAGGTTCCGGGATATCGATTTCGAGAGGCCGGAGAGTGTGGTGGAGAGGATGGCGCTGCCTGCTTTCAGGCGGGCCTGACGGAAGGGAGATTTGGGTATCGGTTTTGGGCATGGCATAGCATAGGTTGGTATCGCACTGTGAGGAATATGGCATGATCTACTGCATCAGACGGTGTAGTATATCCCCTTCTCACGTATAATCTGGGTCGGGATAGGGGGGGGGGAACCCGGGCCGGAAGTTCCGTGTCGAGATCTCTCTGCCCGAGAATATCAATGGGATTCTATTGATCACAGTTTCTCTTCCACCCTCTTTCCAGTGCGTTGTGAGAGCGAAGATGGCACGAGCGTTCCAAGATTCCATCATCCTCTTTGTGCGTCCCGCTCCACTCCTCCCTCAGCCCTTAACGTGCTACACCTCATCCGTTATCCAGCTGATGTCGCGATAAAGGGAGACAGCCTCACGTCACGACAGGATGTCCCGGGCTCGCTCCAATCTAGGATGTGCGGTAAGTCCACCTACATCTCCTGACCACCGTCATCTTCGTCATCCAGCCTCAAGACTCGCTTTTGCTGAGAATGCATGCTGAGGTGAATGGGCAGAGTTTTACAGACGGACTTTCGATATCCTAAACCGCGGATTCGGGGGGTACAACACCACCCTGTACGTCCACGCGTCTGTCGCTCGTACTTTGGTTGCGCTGGCTTCGGAAATCTTTCGGAAAGGGATGAGATCGAGTGTGAGCTGACGAATGGGTGGAACAGGGCGAAACCCCTGCTTGACGAGTTCCTGGTGAGGAAGAATGAGGTGAAGGGGACGAGTCGGGTGAAGTTGATGACTATCTGGTTCGGTACGTCTTCCTCCTCCTATCTTTCTTTACCCTCTCCTCCGCCCTCATCGTCGACATCAAAATCTTCCCTTCCCTACACCACCCCCATTTCTCATCTTCCCCGTACCCCCCACTATGAAGTGTTTAAGCGCCCGCAATCCACCTCATCCCCACCAGCTCACTCGCTAACGCTCGGTAGGCGCCAACGACGCCGTGCTTCCCTCCTTCTCCCAATACGTCCCCCTCCCCCTCTACCTCACCAACCTAACCTCCTTCCTCACCTCCATCACCGATGGCAAAACCTACCCCTTCGTCCCGAACATCATCCTCATCACCCCTCCCCCGCTTCTGCAGTCCATGATGCCGGATCCGGAGTCTCGGGCACAACGGGAGCTGACCAATACCAAGAAATACCGTCAGGGCGTACTAGATCTCGCATCCGAGTGGAAGGCGGAGAGTGCGAAGGAGGAGTGGCGCGTGGGCGTGATTGATGTTTGGGAGGCGATCATACAGGATGCAGGAGGAGAGGGGGAGGAACTGCGGCCGTACTTCACGTACGTCTACCTATCGCTGCAATTGTTTGAGTGGTGGCTGAGTGTGGATGGGTCTGATAGGGACGGGCTACACCTGAGTGCGAAGGGATACGAAGTTCTCTGGAAGGAGTATACGAAGCTCGTGAAAGGGGAGTTTAAGGGTAGGGGACTGGACTGGGATGTCAAAGAGGGGCTCCCTTGGGCTGCACCAGAGTACGTCGAGATTCGTTCACTTCAGAACTGCGGATGAGTGGGGGGGACAGGAGGGGGCTGGGGTGGGGAGTATGCTGATGACGAGGTGTAGCTGGAGCGAAGTGGATCCTAAGCGGCCCGACAGCGTTAGAGTCGGAATGGGGGTCAGCTATCGGCGGGATTGAGTTGGGTCCCGGGTGAGGGTCGAGAATCGGGAATTTTTTGATGGCGGGAATGTGATCGGTATGGATGATCTGGGTGGAGTCACCGGATGACAGGTGTACGGTGATGAAGACTGCGGCGAGGACTGCGCGCGTGGGTCAAGGCGGCCAGAAAGGACTGCCGTGCTCAATGATTTACGGAGCATCCTTGTTTCCAATATGATACAGCTGGGGCCTTGGGAGATGAAATCAACATCCAATCCCTACAGGACCCGTAATACATCAACAGGATCAGGCAAAATTGGCAAGTGTTCAAACACGGACTTATTGACTGGCCCACAGACCTAACTGGAAGCATCCCCCAATAGGCAAGGAAAATTGTTTCGCCACAATGCCTTTGTGCTCGTTTGGGATGGGGGGACAGAACCGCCTCAAGACTAGAAATGGGACGATTCCAGTGTCTGACCTCTAGCGTTGGGGCTCGGCTATACACATTCCTTCACGCTACAGCTGATGCAGGGTGAGTTTGACAGCTCAGAATTTAGACTCCATTCACAAGCACGATGCCTCGCCAACATGACTTCCTAGTACTTCTGATGTGACTACCGATCATTTGGACGCTACATTCTCCTGGAAGAACTGTCCCAAAATCAGCCGTGCCCCTCGACAGATGCCATCGGACGTACCTGCACCAAAGCCCCCGCCGAATCCTTTGGCCTCCGCTCGAACGTGTCGAAATCGGTATGCACGCTCCCGAAGCGCGGGATTAAGCCGGAGTTCCATTCCATGTTATCCATCAGTCTGCCGGAGGGAAGCACGGTCATCAGCGCGAGGCCGGAAACAGGGGTGGAGGGGAACACACGACCACCTGTCGGGCCGTCAGCTACGAAAGACAGCTGGGATGAAGCGTGTGCGTACCCGAAGTACGACCTGACGTCCACTCCGTCCTCCACGACCGCCTCTTTGAGGGCTTTCAGGTAGCCGGTGTAGTATTCCACTCTCCCCTTGTCATCTACGCCATTCAGTACGCGCGTTCTCCGTCACCACAAGAACGCATACGGATACTGCTGACATCAGCTCAATGCTTGCTCATCAAACATAGACACACGCGTCCTCTGGACTGAGCTTGTACTCCCCCTTGATCGCCCACCCCTATCGCCGCATCAGCTGGAACATCGCGTCATCGGATGTTCGCGGAACCTCACGTTCTCAGTACAGTAGATCGGCTTGTTGTACCGCTTATGCAGATACACCAAGAGCTTTCTGAAACCCCATGGAACATCGCGGAGCCATCCTAGTTGGGCTACGGAGTATCAGCTTACACCCTTACGAGGGAGTGGTGAGATAGAGGACGCACATTCCACCCCGATTTCGGTACCATCTGGCTTGGCGAAGAACATCGTATGACCGCCACTGAAATCATCCCCACCACCAGCTTTAATCGTGTTGGTAGTATACGTCTACTCCTACATCAGCGAATTTCCAAAACTCCCTAGGCTAGGTATTCACATTGCACCCATAAAACTGTACCCCACATCAGCCATACTGCTGATAACCGCTGCAGGCGGACGCACCTCAGAACTCCCCTTGACCAGCGCGATCTCCTCCTCCGTGAACTTCGGTAACCTCTCCCCGAGCCTCTTGACCATAGACGGAGGGTAAAGTCCGAGGTAGATCGGGTCCGCGAACCATCCGAGCGCGAAATCCATCTTTTCCTGTGCAGCGTGCACGTCTACCGAGACCCAGTCAGCCTATCCTCCCACCAGGACGGTGAGGTGATCGGAGTCGGGCGGGGATCCAGACGTACTTTCTGGCGACTGGTCGTAAGGCTCCGTCCAATCTCCATTCAAGGTGATCCCGATCTGACCGCCTTGGCGTGACTTGAACTCTGACTTGTAGAGCTGCGCGACGTGTGCGTGGGAGAGGATGACGTTGTGACCGGCGATCCATGGTTCGGTATCGGACTCGTGGCCACTGTTCCGATGTCGTCAGCACAAAGCAACAGAGTGGACCATGTGTGCCGGCAGAGACGAGGCAGACAGCAAGGCTGGGAACAGCAGAGAAGGCAGAGAGACGAAGGTGACGAGCAGCGATTGGGGATTGATAATACATGGTGCAGAAATGAGGAAAACCTCACGCACGGGGCGAATTGCGCGATCCCATACCCCAACACGGAGATACACCAAGGCTCATTGAACGTCAACCAATGCTTGACCCGATCTCCGAACCGCTCGAAGCAGATCCGGGCGTAGTTTACGAAATCGGGGATGACGCGTCGGTCGAGCCAGCCGTTGTAGCGCTTGTCGAGGGCGGAGGGGAGATCCCAGCTGGGCGCGACGAGCGGCGAGCGGAGCGAGTGCGAGTCGGCAACGATGAGGGCGGTGGAGGGTTCGAGGGACGGTTAGGTATGGGATTGAAGGATGGTATAAGCGGATGAGCGGGTAGAAGTTGAGGGATGGCGTTTGGTGAAGGGTGTAGTCGGCAAGAAAGGGAGAACGGCTCCATTCAGCGATCACCTCAACTCTCCAACGAGCAATCTCACTGGTACAGCGTCTACCCATCCCGTCAGCCCCATATCCCTAGGGCACAGCGCAGAGACCGACCCACCGCAAATGGCGTAATCCCATTCGCCAGACACTCATCGATCAAATCGCTATAAAACTTGATCCCCTTCTCATTGATCGGATCGTCCTTTCCCCCGTCCGGGATGATACGTGTCCAAGCGATGGAGAAGCGGTAGGCGTTGACGCCGAGGGATTTCATGACTGTCGAGTGAGCGTAGCGAGCGGGGCCGAGCGTGAGGAGAGGCGAGGCGGTGGGAAGGAGCGGCGTAGGGGCGGGAAGAAACCGTGTATCAGAAGAGGTGACGTGTGGGTACGAGACGGGAAGATGATATGTATTTGGCGCAGAGAGGGGGGAGATAGATCAAAGGGAGGTCCGAAGAGGCACGACCGAAGGAACAATTAGATCAGCTCGAACCCCTGAGAGCTAGAGTGACCTCCGACGCACGCGCGACATCCTCCTTGAATCTCCTATAATGATCACAGGTCTTGTTCACCCGTGAGCCATCTCTGATCTTGCCGGGGGTGTTGCAGAAGTCGTCCCAGATCTACGAGCGTACCGAGCGAGTCGGGCCCGTCATTCATCCCGAAGAACGGACATGCGAGACGGGAAGTTCGCAAACGGGGGGGGAAGGAGAAAGTGAAACGAGCGACGATCAGAATCGATTCAAGCTCAATCCCTGCCCAACGCGGACCCACCGACATCCCCCTCCCACTCTCCTTCTCGCTCTCCGGACCTCCACCTTCAATCTGCGCAGAAGCAGTCGCGAAGCCGTATAGGAAGTCCTTCCTCAGCGCCATACTTGATGAAGCTTCCCGAGCTGTGGGTTGTGAGTTACTCTATTGTACTTCGGGTTTCCAGGAAAAAAACAGTTACACACGGTCCATAGAAACCTCACCGACAAACTCCCGCCCGCCTTGACCCGCTCAATACCGCCGCCGAGATCCCGAGGGCGGACCCCGCTGTCCCAGCCAAACGAATTCCCATATGCAAACTCCTATTCCGTTATCCCCAGGTCAAGTAGCCCCCGATCCTTCTGCCCAAAATCAAACCCACCCCAATCTCCCTGCTCCATCCCAGACCCCGTCCTCTTCGTCCTTTCACCCCCCCCCCCCCCCCCCCCCTCCTCTCCTCGGCTTCCCGCCTACCATTCCCTCACACTCCCATCATCCCCCCTAAACACAGGGTTCTGCCACGGCTCCAACCCCTTGGCCTTCTCCGCCTCCTCCCTGATCATCTCCTCGTTCAGCTCGACCCCGAGTCCCTGAGTGGTGAGGAGAGAGATGGCACCATCTTTCACGGTGAAGATCTCGGGGTTGGTCATGTAGGTGAAGAGGTCGAAGCCGCCGGTGTTGTAGTGCATCTACGCCGAGCCGAGCGGAACGAGACCATCCAGTTGGAGGGTTGAAGCGAGGAAGATGTCGCACAAAGCGATGAGTTTGCGTGACAGAATCGCAAAAGTGAAGGAGAGGGATGGGTGGAGCAGAGTGGAGTACGGAGACAGGAATAGCACGTGAGATGAGATGAGACAAAGAACAGCATGATCAGCTGTCGTGCCCCTTTCCTTGGAATGGACCCACCTTCCAGCTCATCTCACAAACCACGAAATTCGGCGTACTAAATCCAATATGCAGACACGCCGCGAACGCCAGGGGTCCTACTAATATCACCTCCTGCCTCCCTTCAACGACTCATCAACAAAATCTCACCGAGGGGACAATGTGGTGCTATCCCGATATCGTACGCCCTAGCCACTCATCAGCACGAGTCCGAGCCAGATAGATAAGAGAGTTCGCGCACTCCGCCATCGTCGCGATCTTCTTCGTCTCGCTTATCCCGCCGGCGTGGGCGATATCCGGTTGGGCGATATCGATGCAACCGAGTTCCTGTCTCCTCATGAGCCACTACACCCACCAGTAAACGGGCATTTCCACTCACGAAATACGGTCTGAAATCCTGTCTTGTAAACAACCTCTCCCCAAGCTACCACCATCTCCCATCAGCTCATCCAATTCTCAATGCCCGGAAAAACAAGACCGACAGCGATCGGGATACTCGTACTATTATACAACTCCTTCATCTCATCCGGATGTCCGGGCAGAAGCGGCTCCTCCACAAACAAAGGTCGATGCGGCTCCAGCAGCTGACAGAGTTGTTTGGCCATGGGTTTGTGCAAGCGTCCGTGGAAGTCGAGGCCGGCGTCCATCCCTAGGGATTTGATTTGGGCGAGGCGGGAGACAGTCTCGTCTAGGGCGTGGGGGGAGTCGAGCCAGCCGATCTGAGGTCGAGCGCAGCGAGGTCGAGGCGTGGGAGGGGGAGGGGGAAGCCGGCGGGGGAAGGGGGGGATACAGGGAAAGGTGGCGGAGGCGGGGGTTTGTGGGTCGGGGGAGGTCGGGTGACGAGATGGCAGCGGGGTGAGGGAGTAGACCGTATTTCGGAGGAGGAAGGGGAAGAGACCGCCGGCGAAGACAAGCAGGGCGAGGTGGTAAACGTGTAGCGGAAAGAGCGAGTGGGAGGGAAGCGGGTTCCATTGTCAGAAGGGTTCGCACGAGGCTCGTGGATGGACCACTCACAGACTCGGTAGCCTGAAGCAGCATCAACATAACTTCATATTGATTTGCAGCTTAAATCGCTCACGTTCATCTTGACCCGGGTAAATCCTTGTGCTTTCCGGACCTTGGCCTGCTCGAGCACGTCTGAAGGTCGGTCTCCGCCTGTGTGACTAGTCAGTACCCGGGCCAGCGGTGAGAGCAGCATCTCGCGGAAGGTGATACGTCCAAGTCAGGAAGAAAAGTGACGCACCGACCCAACCATACACATCGCATCGATCCCGGACCTTCCCACCGAGGAGCTGCCATACGGGCACCCCGAGGACTTTGCCCTTGATGTCCCTACACCTGGTCAGCACAAGCGGCTCCAACGAGAGAGGAGAAGCATCAAGGGGGTCCCAAAGGGCAATGGTCGGCTGGAACCTAGGGTGGAGCTCACCAGAGTGCGATGTCCACCCTATCCGACACACACCTCATCAGTTCCGTAGCCCATGATCACAAACACGGTGAGCGTACCCCGAAATCGCCGACATCAACACCTATCCCCAATCAGCTCATCTCACCCGAACCAGGCTGGACGTACAGGTCCACCGCGATAGAACCGATGTCTCGTCAGATACGTGTATATCTACCCCACACCCATCAGTCCACCTTCCTCCCCCAGGCTATCGCGTCACCCACGTCTTCAGTATTCATCGCGTCCCAGCCTATCAACCTATCCCCGCCCCATCAGCATCACACATCGTCCTGAACACCTTTTTTTCCACAAGCGAAGAGACTCACCTCCTTTCAATATCCTTCAAACTCCCCTGTACAGCCTCCGTATGACCCTCCAACGTCCCCTCACCCCATCCCACCACTCCGCCCTCAGTCTCGACCTACCCCACCATCAGCTCCCTCTACACCCCTCTACCTGCAAAGTCGAACGGAGATGGGAACGTACCCTGACAAACAACCACCTCGGCCTGACATAAAAGCTCTCAATCCTCTTGATCAAATTCTGCCTGTCCGTCCCCGCGTGGATACCCTTGGCGTACTTCAAAGCCAGCTCGGAAGGAGGGAGGTACGTCGCTTGTTGCTGGGAGATGGTGGTGGAGGTGGTTGTGGTCCCGATCGGGGCGGGATCGTTGGGTTTCGGATCATTCGACATGGCGGGAGGTCAATGTGACCACTTGCTTCCTCCTATGTTTGATAGCTGAGCCTTGGCACGGAAAGATGGAAACAGAAATTGAATCTCAAGAACACAGACTTAATCTGCTGGAGAAGCAGATTTAGCTAGAGGAACCTACACATTGATTGCCAGAAACTTTTAAACACTGGATGAGGCCCTGCACACTCCTGATGTGTAGAGTTGTAACAGCACGTGGATCCTTGATATGCATTCTTGGGGGCATTCTGTCAGAATGCTACGCCAGCAGACCAGTGAATGCTCCCAATCTTCAAATCCAATATATGGCAAATAGTCGGCAACTTTTACCGATTGCAGGGCTGAAAGCCGTCAAACTGTACGAAGCTATCAGTGATGCACGCAAAGCCAAAGTAGCCACTGCACTCATGGTTGGTCCAGGCCATTCCAACTCCCTCAAATGCTCAAAAAAGGAGTTGCGGTCAGGATGGCGGGATAGCGACCGCTACTTGCATGAGGACATGGTGATCTCCAGCGTGGCATATGGCAAGATGTGCGGTGAAATTTACCACGGCGAGTCTCGACAGGGATGAGCAAATGACAAAACGACATGGACAACGGGTCAAGTCTCCGTGTGCGTGCGGCTGGTTCAACTTATGCCACGATTCGACGAATCTCGTCCTCACGAGAGGGTTGTGCCAACCCGAAGACCCGTGTGCAAATAACTTCTCACAATTCGTCTATAAAGATTATTATCACCAGATCTGGCTCAGTGGAGGCTTCTATGCGGTTCTATAATGCATGTCTATACCACTACCCATCCGCAATAAGGTACGTCTCCTCGTCCCTCCACCTCCTCAAATTCAGCTCCTGGTGCGCTCTATCCCGCCCAACTCATCAGCCATCATCCACGAAAACTGACTGCTACTCACGCAAGAGGCATCGTCGTCTGCTTCCTCTGTAGCGCGCCGACGATCACTTGGACCTCCCGTTCGACGTCGGCAGCTGCTAGAACTACTCAGATTCGCACCGGAAATACCATATGGAATTCACCAGCTGACGAACCCTCTCGGAGAAGCCTCTTGTGCTCTCGAACCAGTATTCTCGCGACGAAGGTCCAGACCCTAGGGTTGCACCGTCAGCCCATTGGGGTCGAGGAGTTCTGGAGCGGTGCTTACATAACAATGAGGGTCCCCAGATCACCGAGATCCTGACACGATTTCAGAACAGGTAGCTTCACGCTGAGCGGTACTCACATTGTCGCCCAATCGCCTGAGTAGTACGAGGAGCTGTCTCGCATGATTGACAGCCACGACGTTAGTATCCCACAGCTTATTCGTGTCGTAGAGGAACATCCAAGCGGAGCCGATGACGAAGTGCTAATCCAGTCAGTCATTGACATCGAGATTGATAGCTCACCATGGTGGCAACGCTCGAGCTGATGAGTGGCCCGGCCCCTGATCCGGCAGGCAGGGTGAGTTCGGCAGGCAGACTCTGTGTAAGCGAGTCGATGGCGACCTTGATCACGTCGAACGGCGGGGAACGAGGTCCGACGGGACGACCGTTCGGACTGCGGACTGTCGCCGAGAGCCGCTGCTTCCGGGTATCCATGGAGTAGAATGAGGAATAGTACAGCAAGACCAGGGCGCGGATCATCAGGCTCCTACATAAGATGTCAGAGAAAACGCGATGAATAGCCGGTAGCTTACAAGTTGGTAGTATGCGATCGACCACAGGTCTTTGCTTTGGGCCTGAAGACGTCCGCCAGCCGCTCATCACATTCCGCGAGATGCTCATCGGGCTGCAAGATCAGCTTATTGACATTCAGAGGAACCCACATTCTCGTACTCCGCCCAGGAGCGCGGGAGGGGCGTCTTGATACTCCCCGCATCAAAGGCCGCGTTCCAATCCAGGCAAATAGAACCGCAGCGATCCACGACGAAGATCGACCACCTATACAAACGTAAGGTCGTGCGGGACTTGAATCGAAAAGATACGTACAAGGCGTATATCCGCTCTCCAAGCTCGATCTGGCTCTTCAACGGAGGCAGGAAGTCCGAGCTAGCATGAAGGACCTCGGAGGAGACCGGCGGATTAGGCTCGAAAGCCGAACATTTGATCTCGTCCAGACCGCAGATAGTGACGATGCTGCAAGCCAACCTCAGCCCCAACCTACTCAACAGCCAAGGCCGCTCACGCCTTCGCTCTACCAACCATAGCCCAAGCCTTTCCCATCATCAGCGTGCTCGGGTAGAGCAAACAAGCCATACTTCTGGATACCGTCCCATTGCATACAGCCAACTCGCCAGCAACGTCGCCGCCCGCAATCCGTCAAACAGCTTCTTATCCTTCCCGATCGCGTCGTCCACTGCTCGGTTGCTGATGTCGTAGAAGGTATCCTCGCGAGCGCGGATGTGGGCCATCTGGGAGGCGCGGCAGGTCACGAGGTACTACGGACTGTCAGCGATTGACAAGACAATACGGAGGAGACTCTCTATATGCATGTGGGATAAGACGGAAAGTCGCAAGCTCACCATTGCATTGAGGAGACAGGGATGCGGTCTTTGGCTGAGATTGGACGAGCGCAGGTCGTTGTAGAACGTCGCGACGTGCATCTCGAGCCCGAAACTCCGCTGATTCGTAAAATACAGCCAGAGCCTATGGGCCATCAGCTGAGCCAAGCCATCCCAAGCGGGAACAGTGATGCTCACAGGTGCTCCTCCTCGGCCGACGACATCTCCTCCACAAACGGCGACTTTGGGGGTAAGCTGGACGAAGCATGACTCGACGAAGGCGGGGGTAACGGCGCGGAATACGCAGGATACTCCGTATTCAGGAAATCCAGCGAATTCCAGTCGAATGGCAGGGTCTGCCCGCTAGTATCGTCGCTTCCGGAGTAGGTGCCGAAGAGGGATGGGAAGTGGTAGTCTCCCAGGTAGGGTTCGGGTTGTTTTCCGACGGGAGCGCTGCTCCCGTTGGCGATAGGGATGGGGAGCGTGGGGAAGATGAATGGGTCGGTGGATCGGGAGGCGGGGTCGATTGTGGGTAGGGGCGCCTGGAGTGGTTGAGGGGGTTGGGTGACAGCAGCCTGATGTGGACTGATGGATCTGAGGGGGTATCACATGAGAAGGGGTTGGCTTCGTGAAGATACCGCTCACACCGACTGGGACTGCGCATGGTTGGATTGTGACTGCGCATGATTTGCCCGTAGCTCAGGCGATGATTTCGACTTCTGACGTTTCCGAGCGCCTAGGAAGAAATCAGATCTGTAGATGACAGAAGACGACGAGCTCTACCCACCTTTATCGTCCCCGTTGTAGATACAATCCCGACCCCGTTTGACGCATTTCGAACAAGCTGGTTTCTCCGCCGGGCATCGCTTCGTGATCCACTCAGCACCCTTCATACGAGATCATCGGTCAAACTAACCATCTTCCGAGTCTTGCATGCCTGACAGGCATCACCCCTGATCACCTTCGTCAGCGATTGATGACGTGTCTATCTGATGACGTACCGCGCAAGCGGACCTGTTCAGAAGCATCAATGGAGTGTGAGTGCAATGGGATGATATATAATACTCACGATGCCTCGACGGACCGGGCGAGCTGGACATGGTAGATCAGGACGATGAGTGAGTAAAGTGGAATGCAAGGTGAGTTGACGAAATCGAAACGGGGGTAGTGGGGGCGGACGGAAGCAAACCTTCTCCTCGGTCCTCGGGCTTTACCGGCTCGGGTTTTCGTCGGAACAAACCTCCTATGGCACAGCCTCCTCCGGTATCATACTCTTCTGCCCACTATGAAGGACCTCGGCCACAAGAGTGGATCACCTCGACTCGAGCGGAAATTTCATGATCCTCAAGTTGTCCTATCCCTCAGGTCAGCTCTACATCCCACAAACCAACGTCCGCGAATGTATCTTCCCCAGATGTCGGAAAATCTTCGAGATCCTCCGAGTTCTCATCGAAGGCTTCGCAAAGGGTCCGTCCCCACTTGCTCCACGTCTGTGTTGCTCCCAACGCCATGTACATCCAGACAATTTCGTGAACCACCTCTGCGAGAACGACGAGTCTCGCAATTCTCCTCTCTCACCAAGCGAAGCTTGAGCCCGCATACCTCGATGGCGAGATCTGGGTCGCTCAGTTCCGTACGAGCGGGAAGATTCTGTCGGCCGCTATTTGGTCAGCCCCCGGTTGGACACTGTGGGATACGGGAGTCCTTGTCTTTCGCAGTCCTGACTTACGCATCTACACAGGGAGGAGAAGAAGGTCTTCCTCGATCGGTTCGTGGCGAGTCTCTCGGAGGCGCAGAGGGAGTGGCAGGTCTCAGCAGTACGCTGCCAATCCCACGCAGATTGAGCTAATGACGCGGGTTGATCTAGTTGGCGGAAGCAGAGAAGCTGAAGTAAGCCGTCGTACCCGGGTTGACCAGGGACTCGTGTTACGTCCACGCGATGGTGACCCTCCCTTCCGTGCGGGGAAAGGGGCTCGGGAAGGCCTTACTTCGCGAGCTGGAGAAGATTGCGAGACGCAATGGGCAGAAGATGGGCTTAGTCGCGTTGGCGAGGAGTATTATGAGCAGTCCCCTCCAGCTCGCCAACTCGCATTTCCGGAGCGGTGAATCTGAAGGTGGCTTAGGTGGATGATGTGGTGTCCGATCGATAAGCATCTCGAGCAACTAAATCCAGACCTGCTCAGCGATGAAATTTCGGATTGATCTCGATGGAAGGCATGTCTTTCGACTAATCCCTTGTTCAAAAGCTTTGCGAATCTGCACACCACTTCACCAAAATTGTTCCACACCAGAGTCCTCCGTTCTCGCCATGACCATCGTTGACCGTCTGCATCGTGACGATAATATTGGCAGCTATCCGGAGATCAACACCTCACTCTTGCCTCAACTTATCAGAGAGAGACTTGGAAGCCTTCGCCGACGAGCAGGAACTTGTCGGGTTGCGTTTGAATGACGAGCCCGGGCCGCTCCATCGCGGAGACGTTCGATGTGGGGTTTGTCGGTTGGGTCCCGCCATGGTTGGCGAAGGTCGAGGAAACCGGCTTGGTATCCGGTCACGCTAGCTGGCACTACAGGCTGGGTTATCGATTTCTCGCCAACAACGAGCAATTTCTTCATCAACCAGAGGTGACCGGTCCTCGAAGGCTTCGGTTCTCAAATGACGAGGGTAAACCCTGATTTGGGAAATCGGGGGACTCCAGAGAAGTAGGGCTCCAGCGTTTCCCTAGATTCTCGGGAGTCGGTGAGGTCCGCTCCTTTGTTCCGAGATTCCCCAATCGAAGGGGTCAAAGGGGAAACAAGACCGACAGATCCCCTGTCTCGCATGGTCTACAGTCTTATCGCCCGATAAGAGAAGTGAATGGGGAATCTCTAGATGAGCTATAACTTCACCCCACTCGACCCTTCCTCCTCAAATCTAACTTCTTCCCCTTTCGGATTTCAATTCGCTATGGTTCAGCTCAACGTCGCGTACCTCGCTCTCTACCTATTTGCAAGCTCGACATGGGCTCTCGCCGCCAGGCCCGACCTTAAGACGCGGTGGTCTTTCCCGTCCGAGATCGACGTGCTCTCCGTCACCATCCAGGAGCTACAGCAGTTCTTGACCAATGGGACGGTCACCAGCGTACAGCTCGTACAGAAGTACCTTGTAAGCTCAACGCGACGACTCAAATAGGCAAGACCGAAGCTGATGCCCGTGTCTAGGACAATATC
>JAABUP010003594.1_pt1 | contig 27158 bp, 24 predicted proteins | sample 5559201 | NCBI WGS metagenome assembly JAABUP01 (sample SAMN10711887, study PRJNA513373) | rock metagenome | isolation source: Antarctica rocks | place: Antarctica | reverse complement strand
CTGACGTTCCGCACTTCTCGGGGAGCGTTTGGCCCCCCACTTCGGGCGGCTACTGATCTGCGGTTCGTTGCTCGTGGAGGAGTAGTTCGGCTGCTGCTGCTGAGGTTTCTTCCATCTTGCTGATGATCGTTTCGATGCGCTGTCGGTTCGCGATCCAGTCGCGGTAGAGCTCGGCCTGGGGTTCGTTGAGCCGGCGGCTCATGGTCTTACCGGCGACCGCTCGGCTCCACTGGTAGTACGGGCCGTGCCGTTGCGGCGGGTCGGCCTGGCAGCGGCAGCCAGCCTTCCCGCAGGAGGTGTACCGGACCACCACGCTGCCCGGGCTGATGAAGCCGACGGTGGCGAGTTCGGCAGCCAGCTCAGCGGCCAACTTCCGGTAGCGCTTGTCATAGCGCTCGAGCGGGCTGGGCACGGCACCTCGATTTGTCGTCGTCACGTCCCCGATTCCGTGTCTGTCAGTGCCTATGCTGACCGAAAGGGAGAGCGGCGTCAAGGAGGACCGTGATGGGCACACCGGAGGCGTTCAGGTTGCGTAGTCAGCAGCTCGGTTGCCTGCCGATCGTGAACCACTTCCTGACCCGGATGCGGCTTGGCGAGCAGCTGAACAGCTACCTGCCGCATGACGACGCCCGGCTGCGGCTGGCCCCGGCGGCGGTGATCGCCGTGGTGGTCCGCAACATCGTGGCCGGGCACCGACCGGTCTACGCCCTCGGAGAGTGGGCCGAGCGTTTCGAGCCCGCTTCCTGGGCCTGGAACACGGCGACGCCGCCGCCTTGAACGACGACCGGGTCGGTCGGATGCTGGACCGGTTGTTCGACGCGGACCGGGCCACCTTGATCACCACCACGGTGCTGGGCGTGATCCGCGACTTCGGGGTGTCCACCACCCAGTTGCACAACGACTCGACGACCGTCACGGTGACCGGGAACTACCCCGACGCCGACGGCCGACAGCGGGGCGGGAAAGCCACCCCGAAGATCACGCAAGGCCACAACAAGGACTTCCGTCCCGACCTCAAGCAGCTGCTGTTCATCCTCACGGTCTCCGCAGACGGTGCTGTGCCGATCGCCTACCGGGTCGCCGACGGCAACACTCCGGACGACCTGACGCACATCCCGACGTGGGACGAGCTGCGCGCTCTGGTCGGCCACCCCGGCTTCCTCTACGTGGCGGACAGCAAGCTGTGCTCGCAGCAGGCCATGCGTCACATCGCCAGCAACGGCGGGCGGTTCGTCACGATCGTGCCGCACGGCCGGCGTGAGGACACCTGGTTCCGGGACTGGGCCCAGAGCCACGCCCCGGACTGGCAAGAGGCCGATCCCCGCCCCGGCAGCCGGCTCGGGGACCCCGACCGGATCTGGCGCACCTTCCAAGCCCCCGCCCCCTCGGCTGATGGCTACCGGGTGATCTGGGTGCACTCCAGCAGCAAAGCCGCCCGCGACGCCGCCACCCGCGCAGCCCGCATAGAGGCTGGGCTCGCCGCGATCGACGCGGTCGCAGTCCGCCTGGCCAGCCCGAAGACCCGCCTCAAGACCAAGGTCGCCGCCGAACAAGCCGCCCACACCGCTTTGGCCACTGCCGGTGCGGCGCGTTGGGTCGGCTTCACCATCACCGAGACCACCGAAGTGGCGTTCCGGCAGGAACGACGCGGCCGCCCCGGCAACGACACCCGCTACCGACGCAGCGAGAAACCCACCTTCACGATCAGCGCCCAGGTCCACGCCGACAAGGTCACCTACGACGCCATCACCGACGGCTGCTTCCCGACCATCACCAACGACACCGTGATGACACCCGCCGAAGTCCTGGCCGCCTACCGCTACCAGCCCAACCTCGAACGCCGCAACCACCTACTCAAAGGGCCACAGGAAGTCGCGCCCGTCTACCTCGAGACCGCCCACCGCATCGAAGCGCTCCTGCTCTGCCACTTCCTCGCGATGCTCCTCGAAGCACTCATCGAACGCGAGATCCGCACCGCCATGAGCACGCAGGGACTGACGGGCATCCCCCTCTACCCCGAACTGCGCAACTGCCCCGCCCCCAGCGCACCCCGGATCCTGGAAATCTTCAACGACATCCAACGCCACCAGCTGATCAACGAGCACGGCGAGATCGTGCAGACCTTCCAACACGAACTCACCCCACTACAAAAGCAGGTCCTCGAGCTCCTACACATCCCAGCCAGCGTCTACAACACCGGCGGCACCTGAAGTGGGGGGCCAAACGCCCTCCGAGAAGTGCGGAACGTCAGGTAGAAGGCGCGATATCGCCCAATCGCGCTCTCAGGCTCCGTCTGCGCTGCAGCTGGCCCGGCATGACGGCCCGGGGAATCGGCGTGCGCGTTGTGTGCAGAAAACGTGGCGGTGCGGACCTCCTGGGCGCGTTGTGTACAGAAAACGCGGGTCAGCGGCGCGGGCGCGGCCGGAAGCATCGTGTCGTCTGCGCGCCTATCGGAGCAGGCCTAGAAAGCTCGATACGGTCCGATCGTGGACCCGGTGCACAACCCCTTCGCCCCCGGCGCCGGCCAGCGCCCGCCCGAACTCGCCGGCCGCGACCGCGAGCTGGACGCCTTTGACGTGCTGCTGGAGCGGGTCTCGCGCGGGCGGCCCGAGCGCAGTCTGGTGTTGACCGGGCTGCGCGGGGTGGGCAAGACGGTGATGCTCGGCGAGCTCCGCTCCCGGGCCCTGCAGCGAGGCTGGGCCACCGGCAAGGTGGAAGCCCGCGCGGGGGCTGATCTGCGCCGCCCGTTGAGTGCGGCTCTGCACCGGGCGGTGCGCGACCTCGCGGTGCGCCACCGCGCCCCGGACCGGGTGGAGGAGGCCTTGGGGGTACTCAAGGCGTTCGCGCTCAAAGCGAACCCGGAGGGCACCGGGATGCGGGACAAGTGGCAACCGGGCATCGACGTACCGGCCACCCGGGGGCGGGCGGATTCCGGGGACATCGAGATCGACCTGGTGGAGCTGTTCAGTTGCATCGCCGAGCTAGCCGCCGACGTCGGCACTGGGCTGGTGTTGCTGCTGGATGAGATGCAGGACCTCGGCCCGCAGGATGTGTCCGCGCTGTGCGCGTCCTGCCATGAGCTCAGCCAGTCCGGTTCACCGCTGGTCGTGGTGGGCGCTGGTCTGCCGCACGTACCCAGCGTGCTCGCGGCCAGCAAGTCCTACTCCGAGCGGTTGTTCCGCTACCTGCGCATCGACCGGCTGGACCCGGCCGCCGCCGATCGGGCGGTGCGCGCGCCGATCCAACGCGAGGGCGCTGACATCGACGACGACGCCTTGGCCGCGCTGTACACCACCTCCGGTGGGTACCCATACTTCGTGCAGGCCTACGGCAAGGCTGCCTGGGATGCCGCCCCCGGGCACACCATCACCACCGCGGACGTGGCGATCGCCGCGCCTGAGGCGGAGGCGGAGCTCGCTGTGGGGTTCTTCGGTTCCCGGTTGGAGCGGGCCACCCCCGCCGAGCGGGAGTACCTCTACGCCATGGCCGAGTTGGCGACGGCGGAGCCCGGCGGGGACGCGGTGCCCACCGCGCTGATCGCCGAACACCTGCGCCGCAAGGCGTCCTCGCTGAGTCCCGCCCGGGACAGCCTGCTGAAGAAGGGCTTGGTCTACGCCACCGAACGGGGCTTCGTGGCGTTCACCGTCCCGCACTTCGGCGGGTTCCTGACCGGTCACCAGCCGCTCTCGGCGGTAGTCGGACCGTCCTAACGGCGTGCCACTCGGTGACACGTGGTGCTACCGTCACGACGTGGCTGACCACTACACCGTGCGGCTGGCGCCAGGCACGCGACAACGGCTCACCGAGGGCGCGCGCCGCGCAGGTCTTCCCGAGCGCACCCTTGCCCAGCGCTACCTCGAGGAGGGGTTGCGCCACGATGCGCATCCACTAATCCATTTTCTGGATGGACCCAGTGGGCGCCGTGCGAGCGTGCTCGGCCGCGGGTTGGATGTGTGGGAGGTCATCGCCACAATCGGTGACAACGACGGATCACTGGCACACACCGCCGACTACCTTCAGGTCCCCGCTGGATTAGTGGAGGCGGCCGTGGCCTATTACGGTGAGTTTCGGGTCGAAATCGACGAGGAAATCGCCCTCAACGAGTCCGAGTACGAACGCGGGCATGCAGCAGCTGCCGCCGGCGAGCGCGCGCTGCGTGCGTGAAGGCGATACTGGACGAACACCTCTCGGCGCAGATTGCGGTGTTGTTGCGCCAGGCCGGATTTGACGTCGTCGCGGTGGTCGATCGCGACGACCTGGTGGGCCGCACCGACAGGATCGTTCTCGAGGTTGCGAGCCGCGAACGACGCGCCGTGGTCACGAACAACATCAAGGACTTTCGTCCACTCGCCGCGGGGCAGCTTGCGCGTGGTCGTACGTACGCAGGCCTGATCCTGCTGCCCTCCACCCGCACTCGTAACCGCGCTGCCGCCGCCACGCTGGCTGGCGAAATCGGGAAAATTATGCGGAACAACCCGGACGGGCTGAGCGGGACCGAGCGCTGGATCGCTCCGCTGCTGAGCGACTGACGGTTGGGCTGCCAGTTGGCCCCCGGGCGGCGCATGTGCGTGCGCCCCCTGCGGTTGGCACAGGTCTCCGTCACGGGGTGCCTTCCTCTCGTTGCGCAACAATATTCGTTGCGCCAAATTGGATGGCATGCCGGTGACCACTGCAGACAAGGTCGTGGCGCTAAGCCGAGACTTCGGCTCGCAGCGTCGATGGCTGAGCTACTCGGAGTCAGTCCGGCACAGGTCACTCGATGGCGTCGTGGACAGGGCATCGATGAGGTGAACGCCGAGCGCGTCGACCTACTCGACTTGGTGATGGCAAATCTGCTGCGTCTGTACCCGATGGCGGCGGCGCAACGTTGGCTGCTGGGGGTCAACCCGGGTCTGCATGGCCATCCTCTCGCTGGACCTTATCCGCCGCGGGCAGACGCGCGAGGTGTTCGATGCGCTGGCAAGCGAGCGAGCCGGCAACTTCGCGTGAGGCTGTGGCGGGTCCTTCCGTGGGATCCGTCGGCATCCGCCGAAGCGCCTGGCGGTGCGCTCTGGGTGCCGCGAGCGTTTCAGGGCACCGGCCGCCACGACGCGCCAGACCGCTATGGTCGCCTGTACCTGGCCGAGGACGCCACGTCGGCAGTAGCGGAGGCCCTGGCGCCGTTCCGGGGCACCGGTGACCTGCAGCCCGAGTTGCTGATTCGTTCGGCCGACAGCTCGCGCTGGCCGAGTTGGCGCTGGCCAGCGATGCGCAGCTGATCGACCTCGATGATCCGAGGGTGCTGGACGCCGAGGCGCTGCGCCCCTCGATCGTGGCGACGGGTCGCCGTTCGGTCACGCAGACCTAAGCGCTTCGCCAGTTCGAGCGTCATCCCAACGCGGCTGGCCTGCGCTGGTGGACGGCGTTGGAGGCCAGCTGGATGCACGTGACGCTGTTCGATCGAGCGCTCGGTGCGCTCACCGTGCGTGAGGTGCACATCTTGGCGGTCGATCAGGACGTCATGACTGCGGCAGCAACCCACCTTGGCCTGGCATAACTCCGATCCCCTGGCACACTAGCCGGATGGCTACGCTCACCATCCAGGAGATCCTCGACGCCGGCCTGGACGATTGGCGCAAGCTCGCCCAAGCGCTGCACGCGCGTTTCCTTACCGGCGACTTCGTCACGGGCCTGGAGTTCGTGACCGCCGTGACCGCGGCCGCCGAGACCGCCAACCACCACCCAGACGTGAGCCTGACCTACCCGTTGGTGGACGTCAGGCTGCTCAGCCACGACGTCGGTGGGATCACCCAGCGCGACCTCGACCTCGCCCGGCGGATCAGCGAGATCGCCCGCGAGCTGGGGATCGCCGCGGACCCCGGCGCCGTGACGCAGCTGGAGCTGGCGTTGGACACCGCGGACCTCCCCGCCATGGGACCGTTCTGGGCCGCTGTGCTCACCGGTAGCCCTGACGCGGTGCGTGGTGACGACGTCGCCGATCCCAGTGGGCGGGTGCCGCTGCTGTGGTTTCAGCACACCGACGCACACCCGACGCCGCGTCAGCGCTTCCACGTCGACCTGTGGGTGGCCCACGACGCCGCGGAGCAGCGCATCGCGGCCGCGGTCGCGGCGGGTGGTCGGGTGCTCGACGACACCCAAGCGCCGTCCTTCGTGATCCTGGCCGACCCGGAGGGCAACAAGGTCTGCGTGTGCACCTTCCTCGACCGTTGACCCTAGCTGCCCTGGATCAGCCTACGGCTCTAGTGCTTCATCTCACCCCGAATCTGGCTCCCATTACTGGTACAAGCGTGCACAATTGAGGTCGTACCACTGGCACCACCACAGGAGCGTTCGAACACCATGACCGTCACGTCCCGCCTCAAGGCCCACCGCACCGCTGCCCGCGCCCGTCGCGCCTACCAGCGCGCCGTCAGCCGGGCCACTACCCCTGCCCTGCGCGACGAGCTGATCGTCATGGCGCAGGCGCAGAGCCACGCCCACCTGCGCTGACACACCGCCGGACCGCGCCCGCCGTCAGTGCGCGGTCCAGCCGCCGTCCAGGGTGAAGTTGGAGCCGTTGGCCATGCCACCACTGGGTCCGGCCAGCCACACCGCGAGGTCGGCCACCTCGGTGGGGGTGACCATCCGCTTGACCGCGGACTCGGCCAGGAACACCTTCTCCAGCACCTCGTCCTCGCTGATGCGGTGCACCCTGGCCTGGTCGGTGACCTGCCGGTCTACCAGGGCGGTGCGCACGTAGCCGGGGTTGATGCACACGCTGGTGACGCCCCGGCCCCCCGCCTCCAGCGCCACCGTCTTGGACAACCCTTCCAACCCGTGCTTGGCCGAGACGTACGCCGACTTGTACGGCGACGCCACCAGCCCGTGCACCGAGCTGATATTTACGATGCGGCCGAACCCCTGGGCGTACATGTGCGGCAGCGCGGCGCGGATCAGCAGGAACGGCGCCTCGAGCATCAGCGCCAGGATGAGGCGGAACTTCTCCGGCGGGAAGCTCTCCACCGGGCTGACGTGCTGGATCCCCGCGTTGTTCACCAGCACGTCGCAGTCCAGGCTCAGCTCGCCCAGCGCGGCGGTGTCGCTGAGGTCCACCGTCCACGCGGTGCCACCGATCTCCCCGGCCACCCGCTTGGCGGCGTCACCGTCGATGTCGGCCACCCGCACCCGCGCTCCGGCGCCGGCGAAGCCGCGCGCCACCGCCGCACCGATGCCCGCGCCGGCCCCGGTGACCAGCACCGTCCTGTCTTTGAGCGTCTCGCTCATGTCTTTCCTCCTGCTCGGGGGTCCTGGGCAGCGCCCATCATCGTCCACCCAGCGGGCAGTTCGTGGGCACCGCGACCACACCCGGCACGTATCGTGGTCCGCGGTTGCGCCGGGCAGGAGTACCCGCTCGGCCGGGGGACGTGGAGGTAGTGGACAAACGTGGACGAACGTCAACAGCTACAGGACGACTCTGCGCTGGACCTGGACTGGGCGCAGCCCCAGGAAAGTCCGCGGCGCCGGGTGCCCATCGTGATCCTGCTCGGCCTGGGACTGCTGGTGCTGCTCGGCGGGGCCTACGGCGCCGACCTGCTCACCTCACGGGGCGCGGTGCCCAGGGGTACCGCGGTGGCGGGCATCAACGTCGGGGGGATGAGTCAAGCCGACGCCGAGGCGGCATTGCGGGCCGGGTTCGAGCTCCGCGCTACTGCCCCGGTCCAGGTTCAGGCCGGGGACCTGCGCACCCAACTCGACCCGATGGCTGCTGGACTCGGCATCGACTGGGCGGCCACCCTGGGGCAGGTGGGCGCGCAACCGCTGAACCCGTTGACCCGGCTGAAGACCTACTTCGACCGCACCAGCACCCGGCAGATCGACCTGGTTCTCGCGGTCGATCCAGCCCGGTTGGACGCGGCCGTCACGGCATTGCGCACCCAGGTGGACCGGCCGGCGGTGGAGGGCGCGATTACTTTCGCAGGGGCGACCCCAAAGCCCGTTGCTCCGGTGAACGGCCAGGTTCTGGACGTCGCGCAGGCCACCAGCGCGGTGCGGGCGCAATGGTTCAGCGGTAACCCGGTGACACTGGCTGTGCAGAGCCAACCGGTCACCGTGACCGCTGAGGGGGTGCAGGCCGCCCTGACCGGTGTCGCCAACCCTGCCGTCGCCGGACCGATTACCGTCACCGGCAAGAACGGCACGCAAGCCGTCCTCACCGCCCGCCAGATCGCCGCCGCGCTCACCTTCGCCCCCGACGGCAAAGGTGGGCTGGCTCCGGCGCTGAAGCCCGACGCGGTGACCACGGCCCTGGCCCCCCAGCTGAGCGCAACCGAAATCCAACCGGTCGACGCCGCGGTGCGCCTGGTGGCCGGGCGCCCCACCGTCGTGCCTGCCGTCGACGGAGCGGTGGTCGACCTGAAGGCCACCATCGGCGATCCGCTGGCGTTCGTCACCACCGGGCCGCGCACCGTCGCGGCGGTCTACACCGCGAAACCGGCCGCGTTCACAACCGCGGCGGCCAACGCGCTGGGCATCAACGAGGTGATCGGGGAGTTCACCACCGGGGGGTTCGCAGACGCCTCCGGGGTCAATATCCGCCGCGTCGCCGAGCAGGTGCAGGGCGCGCTGGTCAAACCCGGCGACACCTTCTCCCTCAACGGTTACACCGGCACGCGGGGCCTCACCCAGGGCTACGTGGACTCCGGCATCATCCTCAACGGCCGACCGGCCAACGCCGTCGGCGGGGGTATCAGCCAGTTCGCCACCACGTTGTTCAACGCCTCGTACTTCGCTGGGATGACCGACGTCGCTCATCAGGAACATAGCTACTACATCTCCCGGTACCCGGAGGCCAGAGAAGCCACGGTGTACGAGGGCGTTATCGACCTGGTGTTCAAGGTGCCTACCCAAACGGGGGTAATGATCCAGACCATCGGCACCCAGTCCGACATCACCGTGCGCATCTGGGGTACCAAGACGGTGAACGTCCAGTCCATCACCGGCAGCCGCAGCAGCTACACCGATCCCAACACCCTGCGGTTACCCGCCGGGCCCGACTGCGTTCCCGCCACCGGGGGTCGCGGCTTCACCAGCAGCGACACCCGGGTGATCACCGACGCTAAGACCGGGCAGGAACTGTCCCGCAACACCCGCACCGTGCGCTATGACTCACACCCCAACGTGATCTGCGAACAACCCGCTGCAGCTCCGGCGCCCGCGGCACCGCCCACCACTGCGCCCGCGCCCGCACTACCGCCGGGAGGCTAGAAGCAGGCCTCGCCCAGCTCCATGATGGCGTTGTCGGTCGCCTCGGTGACCGCGCGTCGGGCGGTCAGCTCTGGTAGCACCGTCTTGGCGAAGAACGACGCCACGGCGATCTTGCCTTCGTAGAACGCCTGGTCCTTCGCGCTGGGGGTCGTGGCACTGACCGCACCGCTGAGCGCCGCCAGCGCCACCGTGGCTTGACGCAGCAGCAGCCAACCGATCAGCAGGTCGCCGACGCTGAGCAGTGTGCGCACGCTGGCCAGTCCGACCTTGTACAGGCTGCTCATGTCCTCGGTGGCGCCCATCAGGTTCTGCGTCATCGAGGCGAGCATCCCTTGCACGTCGCCCAACGCGGTGGCCAGCAGCTCCCGCTCCACCTTGAGCCGGCCGTTGCCGCCCTCGGCGTCCAGGAACGCCTGGATCTCACCGTTGACGAAGCCCAGCGCCTGGCCCTTATCCCGGATGATCTTGCGGAAGAAGAAGTCCTGCGCCTGGATCGCAGTGGTGCCCTCGTACAGCGTGTCGATCTTGGCGTCCCGGATGTACTGCTCGATGGGGTAGTCCTGCAAGTACCCGGAGCCGCCTAGGGTTTGCAAGCTCTGCGCGAGTTGTTCGTACGCGCGCTCGGAGCCCACCCCCTTCACGATCGGCAGCAGCAGGTCGTTCACCCGCTCGGCCATGCTCACATCCGCGCCGGTGGTCTCCGCGGCCGCGATCTCGTCCTGGAACGTCGCGGTGTAGAGGTACACCGCGCGCAGGCCCTCGGCGTAGGCCTTCTGCATCATCAGGCTGCGGCGCACATCGGGGTGGTGGGTGATGGTGACCCGCGGGGCCGACTTGTCCGTCATCTGAGTCAGGTCGGCGCCCTGCACGCGGGTCTTCGCGTAGTCCAGCGCGGTCAGGTACCCGGTGGACAGCGTGCCGATCGCCTTGGTACCCACCATCATCCGGGCGTGCTCGATGACCTTGAACATCTGTGCAATGCCGTCGTGCACCTCGCCAACCAACCAACCCTTGGCCGGGACGGGACCGGAGCCGAAGGTCAGCTCGCAGGTCGCGGACACCTTCAGCCCCATCTTGTGCTCTACCCCGGTGACGTACACCCCGTTGCGCTCACCGAGCTCGCCGGTCGCCGGGTCGAAATGGAACTTGGGCACGAAGAACAGCGACAGACCCTTGGTGCCGGGCTTGGCTCCCTCGGGCCGGGCCAGTACCAGGTGGAAAATGTTCTCCGCCAAGTCGGAATCGCCGGAGGTGATGAACCGCTTGACGCCGTCGAGGTGCCAGGACCCGTCGTCCTGGCGGACGGCCTTGGTACGCCCGGCACCCACGTCGGATCCGGCGTCGGGCTCGGTGAGCACCATCGTGGCGCCCCAGCCGCGCTCGACGCAGGTCTGCGCCCAGCTCTTCTGCTCGGCGGTCCCGCAGTCGTAGAGCACCTGGGCGAAGCTCGGGCCGGCCATGTACATGAACGCGGCGGGATTCGCGCCGAGCAGCATCTCGTTGATCGCCCAGACCAGGGAGCGGGGCGCCGCGACGCCACCGATCTCCTCACGCAGGCCCATCCGGTACCACTCCCCGTCCCACAGTGCCCGGAAGCTCTGCTTGAACGACTCCGGCAATGTCACGGCGTGGGTGGCGGGGTCGAAGACCGCCGGGTGACGGTCGGCGTCGGCGAACGAAGACCCCAACGGGCCCTCGGCGAGGCGTCGCACCTCGGCCAGCATGTTGCGCGCGGTGTCGACGTCCAGGTCGGCGAACAGCCCGGTACCCAGGCGGTCGCCGAGCCCCAACACCTCGAACAGGGTGAACTCGAGGTCGCGCAGGTTGCTCTTGTAGTGGCCCATCGTTCGCTCTTCCTCGACTGGGGGCGCTGCAGCAGGGAGTGCTACCGGCCGGTAACTTAGATGTTATTACCGGCTGGTAGCTTGAGCAAGTGCTGGGTCAGGCGTCAGCGGTGCAGCCGGGTTCGCCGGTCGCGTTTCGCCCGGTACATCGCCGCATCGGCCTCGCGCATCGCGTCGGCGACGCTGCAGCCGGGGTGCGCAGTTGCCATACCCAGGCTGGCAGCCACGGTGTCGGCATCACTGGTGATCCCGCCGAGCCGCCGCGCCAAGGTGTGCAGCCGGTGGGTCGCCATCACCCCGGCGTGCGGCATCAGCACCGCGAACTCGTCGCCGCCCAGACGCACGCAGACGTCGCCCGAGCGGCCGTGCTCGCGCAGCACGTCAGCGCAGCGCCGCAGCAGATTGTCCCCCGCCTCGTGCCCCGCGGTGTCGTTGACGTGCTTGAGCCCGTCGACGTCCAAGGTGAGCACGGTGACCGATCCCCCGGTGTCCACGACTGCCTGGGCCGCCACCAGGGCCTCGTCGAAGGCCAGCCGGTTACCTAGCCCGGTCAACGGATCCTCCCGGGCGGTGCGGGCATGCGCCGCGGCCACCTCCCGCAACTCCTCCCGCAACGCCGCGGTGTGTACCACGACCCCGGCAGCGTCGGCGATCTGCCGGCCGAGCTGCTGGCACAGGCTGGTGAAACCCCGTGGGGCGGCGGTGGTGTGCGCGACCACGAGGATGCCCCCGACCGGCTCCGGGATCGCGACGGCCAACACCGACCGCACCCCGTGCTCCCGTCCGAGCGGGTCCAGCAGTGGGTCCTCGTCGGTGTCCTGGATGCACACCAGTCCGCCGGCCGCGCGCAGCTCCAACAGATCCAGCGCCGCCCCTACCCCCGGACTGGTGACGTCGACGCCCGGCCACGAGCTGGTCGCCGCGACCCGTCCTGCGCCGTCACGTACCAGCCCCACCTCGCAGGACAGCGACTGCAGCGCCACGTCGACGATGTGGCGCAGGGTGGCGTCCAAATCGTGCGCCGTCCCGGTGGTGATCGCCCGGACGGCGTGCAGCACTTCCAGTTCGTCGGCCAGCCGCTTCGCCGGGGCCACGTCGTCGACGATGGAGTCGAGCTCGGTGGCCAGCTGGCGCAGCGCACCCTCGGTGGCGGTGGTGGCCAGCTCCGCGACCGGGTTACCCAGGACGACCACCACGTCGACGTCCACCCGCACCAGTGCCCCGCCGACTGCGTAGTACGGGCCGAGCACTCGCTGGGCGTCGGCGTGGACGAACCGCAGCACCGCGCCGTGACCGGCCGGAACCTGCGACATCAGCGGGTCGTCGGTGACGTCGACCACACCCGCCCAACCCCGTCCACGACCGAAACCGCCCAGGTGCGCCCAGGTCCGACCGCTCAGCCGACGGAACACCAGGGCGTCGGTGACCCCCAGCTCGGCAGCCCGCTCCAGCACCGGCTGCATGGCGCCGTCGGTGGGTGTCTGCAGAGTGCTCGAGCTCACCACGGCATTGTCGGCAGGTGGGTGCTCGGACTGCACAGTTGGGTGAATCGGGTTTTAGCTGCGGGTTTTCGGCGGCTGCCGGGGCATGGTCTCACCGCCACGCCGAGCGAGGACCAAGCAGTCGATGGCTGCGCGATCCGCGCCGGGCACCTCCCGGCGCGGCGTCTGGGCCACCTGCACCGTCATGTCCACGGGCAGCGCCGCGACGACGTCAGCCGGGGTGTACAGCACGTCGGGATCCTGCGGGCCGCCGGTGCCGTCGGTGAGGTTGGTCCCATCGTGCGCGACCACCAGCAGGGTGCCCCCAGGGGCCAGTGCGGCGCACGCGCGGGCCAGCACCGCGGTCCGGGCCGCAGCCGCCAGGTGTAGGTACACGTGTAGCACCAGGTCGTAAGGCCCGCCCAGCTCGTCGGTCACCGCGTCGGCGCGCCGCCAGGTCAGCCGGGCACCGACCGAGCGGGGGGCACCCGCAGCAACCTGCGCCGCCTTGCCCAGCGCGACGGCGGAAAAGTCGCTGCCGGTGACCCGCCAGCCCCGGGTGGCCAGCCAGATCGCGTTGCGGCCCTCACCGCACGCCAGGTCCAACGCCCGCCCCGGCGCTAGCGCGCTGGCGTACTCCACCACGTACCGGTTGGGGGGTGCACCCCACACCAGCTCGCGGTCGGCATAACGCTTGTCCCAGGCAGTGGAGTCCATCCGCTGACGGTAGCGGCTCGCCGCAGCGAGTCAGGCCAGCAGCTGGGAGCGGGCTAGGTCCGCATACAGCGGGCTGGATCCCAGCAGTTCGGCGTGGGTGCCGGTGGCGACCACCCGCCCGGCGTCGAGTACCACGATCTGATCGGAGTCGACCACAGTGGACAGCCGGTGGGCCACCACCAGCAGCGTGCGGCCATCGGCGGCCGCGGCCGCCACCGCGTCGCGCAGGGCGCCCTCGTTGCGGGCGTCCAGGCTTGCAGTCGGTTCGTCCAGCAGCATCAATCGCGGCTCCGACAGCAGGGTGCGGGCGATGGCCAGGCGCTGACGCTCTCCACCGGAGAGCAGCACGCCGTCCTCCCCGACCTGTGCGTCGAGCCCGAGCGGGCTGCGTTGCACCAGGGCGGTGAGGTTGACCGCCGCAAGCGCCGCCAGTTGCGCGGGTTCAGCGGCACCGGGCGCAGCCAGGGCCAAGTTCTCCCGCAGGGTCCCAGCCAGCACCGGCGAGTCCTGCTCGACGTAACCCAGCCCCGCCCGCAGCTCTGCTCGTGCCCACTGCCGCACGTCCACCCCATCGACCAGCACCGCCCCGGCAGTGACGTCGTAGAACCGCTCGACGAGAGCCAGGATGGTCGACTTGCCGGCCCCGGAGGGTCCCACCAGCGCGGTGCGGGTGCCCCGGGCGATGCTGAAGCTGACCCCACGCAGCACCGGGGTGCCGTCGGCGTGGTCGAAGTCCACCCGGTGCAGCGCCAACGCCGGGGCTGGGGGGTCCGGGACGGCTGCGGTGTGGGCGGCGGCGGCTGCAGTCTTGGTGGTGGCGGTGGCGGTGGCGGTGGCGGTGGTGGTGGTGGTGGTGGTGGTGGTGGTGGTGGTGGTGGCGGCGGTGGCGGTGTGGGTGGCGGTGGTGTCGGTGGCGTCCTCCTCCGGCAGTGCGCGCACCTCCTCGATCCGGGCCAGGGCACCCAACCCGGTCTGCAACTGGGTCCAACTCTGCGCGAGCCGGGCCAGGGGCAGCACCAACAGGAACAGGTACAGCACGAAGGACACCAGCTGCCCGACCGTCAGCGCACCGCTGGCCACCCGCGCCCCGCCCAGGCCCAGCACCGCAAGGAACGAGCCCTGGGTGGCCACGGTCGCCGCCGGGGCGACGAGGGCCTGCACCCGTGCCGAGCGGACCCCCACGTCGTAGGCGGCACCTGCCGCGGTCACCACCCCGGCGGTCTCCCGGTCGGTGGCGCCGCTGGCACGGATGGTGCGCACCGCCGACAGCGACCGCTCCACCGCGGCCGTCATCTCCCCCACCCGCACCTGGGTGAGCCGCGACAGCGCCCGGATGCGCCGCGACGCCACCGCGATCACCAACGCGCCCAGGGCGACCGCGGCCAGCGTCACCCCCAGCAGCAGCAGGTCCACCAGCGCCATCGCCACCGCAGCCCCGACCACCACCACCAGGCTGCTGGCGATGTCGAACAACCCCGAGGTCACCACCGCCCGCAGCAGGGTGGTGTCGGCTCCGATTCGCGACATCAGGTCTCCGGTGCGCCGCTGGTCGTACTCCGCCACCGGCAACCGCAGCAGCCGCTGCGCCAACGTCCGGCGGGTGGAAAGCACCACCCCTTCCGCGGTGCGCTGCAGCAGGAACGACTGCACAGCGCTCAACACGGCCCCGCCAACCAGCACCCCCACCAGCAGCAGGGCAAGTCCGCCGATCGGCTGCGCGCGCTGTACTCCGCTGATCACCCGGCTGACCAGCAGCGGTTGGGCCAAGGCGGTGCCCGCCGTCACTAACGACAGCAACCCGACCGTCACCAACGACCCGTGGTGCTCGCGCAGGTAGGGCCAGAGCTGGCGCAGGCCGGCGTCGGGGGCAGCGGGGACCGTCACCGGGCTCAGCCTGCACCACCGCCTGCACCACCGCCGGCAACCGGTGACGGCTGCCGGTCTCGACTGCCGGTCTCGGCTGCCGGGCACGGGTGTCTGGGCACGGGTGTCTGGGCGCTACCGTTGCGTCGGTGACCACTCAGGTGGACCTCAACGCCGACCTCGGGGAGTCGTTCGGGCGCTGGACGTTGGGTGATGACGCCGCTGTCCTGCAGACCGTGACCAGCGCCAACGTGGCCTGCGGCTTCCACGCCGGGGACCCGACGACGCTGCGGCGCACCTGCGCGCTGGCGGCGGCCCGCGGCGTGGTGGTGGGCGCCCAGGTGGGTTACCGCGACCTGGTCGGTTTCGGCCGGCGGTTTCTGGACGTAGCGCCCGCCGAGCTGACCGACGACGTCCTCTACCAGCTGGGCGCACTGGACGGGTTGTGCCGGGTGAACGGCATCGCGGTGCGCTACGTGAAACCACATGGCGCGCTGTACAACGCGGTGGTGCACCACCAAGGGCAGGCGCAGGCACTGGTGCAGGCGGTGGTGGAGTACGACCCGTCGCTGCCGGTGCTGGGGCTGCCCGGTTCGGTGCTCGCGCAGGTGGCCGCCGATGCCGGATTGACGGTGGTGCCCGAGGTCTTCGCCGATCGCGGCTACACCCCGGCGGCGACGCTGGTGCCGCGCGCGGCCCCTGGTGCCCTGCTCACCGATCCCGTGCAGGTGAGCGCCCGGGTGGTGCGTGCGGTCACGCAGGGCAAGCTGGTCGCGGTGGACGGCACCGACGTCGAGGTGAGGGCGGGGTCGGTATGCGTGCACGGCGACACCCCAGCAGCGGTGTCGATCGCGCGGGCGGTGCGGGCTGGGCTGGAGCGGGCCGGGGTGCTCGTCACCGCTTTCGCATGAAGCTGCTGACCTGCGGTGACGCCGCACTGCTCATCGAGGTCGACGGGCTAACGCAAGCGCTGGCGCTGACCGAGGCGGTGCGCGGCGCCGGGTGGGTGCAGGTCTGGGACGTGGTGCCCGCGGCCAGCACCGTGCTGCTGCACACCGAGCCCGGGACGGATCTGCTCGCGTTGGGCCGCGCGGTCCGGGAACTACCGGTGGACGGTGCAGCGGCGGTCGGTGCGCACGCTCCCGGTGACACGGTGGAGCTGGATGTGGTCTACGACGGCCCCGACCTGGCGGAGGTCGCTGCCTTGACCGGGCTTGACGTGGCGCAGGTGGTGGCCGCGCACACCGCCGGAGCCTGGCGGGTGGCCTTCGGCGGGTTCGCCCCCGGCTTTGCCTACCTCACCGGCGGAGATCCTCGGTTGCAGGTGCCGCGCCGCGCGGAACCCAGGACCAAGGTGCCCGTCGGTGCGGTCGGGCTGGCCGGGGAGTTCAGCGGGGTGTACCCCAGAGCCTCACCCGGGGGGTGGCAGCTGATCGGCCGCACCGAGGCAACGCTGTGGGACGTCGATCGCGACCCTCCTGCGCTGCTGCACCCCGGTGGATGGGTGCGGTTTCGGAGCATCGGGTGATCGAGGTGCTCGAGACCGGACCGCTGGCGCTGGTGCAGGATCTAGGTCGTCCCGGCCTCGCGGCGTCCGGGGTAGGGCGCTCCGGGGCCGCGGACCGTGCAGCGTTGTGCCTGGCGAATCGGCTGGTGGCGAACCCCGAACATGCCGCAGGGGTGGAGGTGTTACTCGGGGGGTTCGTGGTGCGGGTCGACGCGGCGCACCTGCTCGCCCTGGCAGGGGCACCAGCGCCGGCCCAGGTCGACGGGGTGCCGGTGGGCCACCACGCGCTGCTGGCGCTACGGGCCGGTCAGGTGCTGCGCCTGGGTCCGCCGGCGGTGGGGCTGCGGACCTACCTGGCGGTTCGCGGGGGTATCGACGTCGCGCCGGTGCTCGGGTCCCGCAGCACGGACCTGCTCTCCGGCGTGGGACCCGCGCCGTTGAGCGCCGGCGACCTGTTACCGGTCGGCGCAGCGCCGGCCGGGCAGCCGGTGGTGGATCTCGCCCCGGTCGCGGTGCCCACCGGGGGCGAGGTGGTGTTGCGCGTGTGGTTCGGGCCGCGGGCGGACCGGGTGGCCGAGCCCGGCCTCGTGCTGACCAGCACCTGGACGGCGTCGCCGCGCAGCGACCGGGTTGGGGTGCGCCTGGACGGCCCGGCGCTCGCCCCGCGCCCCGGCGCCGGGGAACTGGCGAGTGAGGGGGTGGTGCGCGGTGGTGTGCAGGTGGCCGCCGGCGGTACGCCTGTGCTGTTCCTCGCCGATCACCCAGTGACCGGCGGTTACCCGGTGGTGGCGGTGGTGCTCGACGCCGACGTCGACCGCGCCGCCCAGGTACGCCCGGGCCAGCGGGTGCGGTTCGTGCTGGGCCGGGGCGCGCCCCTGTAGTCTGGGTCCGCTCACCCGCCGCCCCGTCGGCTCAGATCGCCGCCACCTGTCGGCTCACCCTCGCCACCTGGAAGAAGCCGTGCTCAGCGCCCTGCCACCGCCTCACGTCCGCGCACCCAGGACGGTGTTGCCGACGGTCGCTGCGCAGGCCGTCGGCGGTCCGGACCCGCTACTGCTCGTCGGGCACGGCACCCGCTGCGTGTTGGGTGAGCGGCAGTTCCGTTCGTTCGTGCAGCGGGTCGGTGTGTTGCTGGCGGCCGACGGGGTGGACGTGGCCGGTGGGCTCATCGAGTTGGCGCCCCCGCCGGTCACCGACGCCGTGGCCGACCTGGTCGGCCACGGGCACCGCCAGGTCGTGGCCGTGCCACTAATGCTGGTGGCCGCCGGGCACGCCAAGGGCGACATCCCGGCGGCGTTGCACCGCGAGGTAGCCCGCTACCCCGGCCTGGGGTATCGCTACGGCGCGGTGTTAGGACCGGATCCGATGCTGCTCGCGGCCCTGGGTGCCCGCCTGGACGAGGTACTTGCCCGCAGCGAGCGTGCCGACACCCACGTGCTGCTAGTGGGACGTGGGTCCACTGATCCGGACGCGAACTCCGAGGTCGCACGCGCCGCGCGGCTGTTCTTCGAGACGACGGCGGCGCAGCGCAGCCCGGTGGCCGGTGTGGAGACGGCGTTCGTGAGCCTGGCCGCGCCGGGGGTGGCGGCGGCGCTGGAGCGGTGCCGGGCGCTGGGGGCCGGCCGCGTCGTGGTGCTACCACTGTTCATGTTCGCCGGGGTGCTGCCGCAGCGCATCGCGGCGCAGGCCAGGACCTGGGCAGCCGCGCACCCACACGTGCAGGTGCGCACCGCCGAGGTGATCGGGGACTGCGACGAACTGGCAGCTGTGGTTGCGCAGCGCTATACCCAGGCACTCCGTGGTGCGGTGCGCGCACACTGCGACACCTGTGTATATCGGGTGGCCATCCCTGGGTTCGAGCACCGGGTCGGTCAGCCGCAGACTCCGCACGACCACCCCGACGACCCGGTCGGCGGCCAGCACCACGGGCACGGGCACGGGCGCTGAACCCGCCCGCCGCCCGCCCCGCTGACTGCCCGCCCCGCTGACTGCCCGCCCTGCACCTGCCTGCCGTGCACCCGATTCGGCGATCGGCGCGGGATCCCACCTCGCGGCACGGATCCGGTCCAGCAGGGGCAAGTGCGGAGGGTGGGGCAGGCCCGGCGCCCGTGCGGTCGGATGCCGCCGCCGACACCTCGACTGCACATCCTGGCGTCTAGTGTTCGGCCATGTTCGCCGATGAGCGCCGCAAGACCATCCTGGAGCTCGTCCGCAACAACGGCGCGGTGGCGATCAAGGAGCTGGCACGCACCGTGCAGACCTCGGAGGTCACGGTGCGTCGCGATCTGCGACTGTTGGAGGGCGAGGGCCTGCTGGACCGCCGTCATGGGGGCGCCGTCGCGCCAGGGGGGCTCAGCCGTGAGGCCAGCTACTCACAAAAGTCACACGTCGCGGGCGACGAGAAGGCCGCCATCGGTGAGCGCGCCGCCGCGTTCGTCAACGAAGGTGACGCCATCGCCGTCGGAGCCGGCTCCACCACCCAGGCTTTCGCGCGCCGCCTGATGCGCTTCAGCGACCTCACCGTGATCACCAACTCGCTGCTCGTCGCCTACGCGTTGGCTCCGTCACGTGGTGTGGACGTCATCGTGACCGGGGGCAGCCTGCGCGGGTCCATCTTTGCGCTGGTCGGCAGCGCGGCGGAGCACTCGTTGGACGGCGTCCGCACCAGCAAGGTGTTCATCTCCGGCAACGGACTCTCCGTCGAGCGAGGGTTGTCGACCCCGAACCTGCTGGTCGCCGGCGTCGATCGAGCGTTGGTGAACACCGCCGAAGAGGTATTCGTCCTGGCCGACGACTCCAAGATCGGTCTCGAGACGATGGTGCAGACGGTGCCGGTGTCTCGGATGGACCACCTCATCACCAACATGATGGCCGACGACGACGCGTCGAGCGGCCAGCTGACCAACCTTCGCGAGGTGGGTGTACAGGTCCACGAGGTCCCGGTAACCGGAACCTCGGGCTCCCAGACTGCACCTGCCTGACCGACGACAGCGGCCGACTGATCGAGTCTGATCTGTTATGTCTTTGTGTTGTCGATCTGTTGACAGTTTATGGCCAACACGGTTCACTCCGTGTGAGCGATGCCACATCCAACGGAGGAAGAGGCCATGAACATGAACCGCAGCAGCCGGGCCACCCGAGTGATGGTGGCTCTCGCCGCCACCACACTGGCGCTCACCGCCTGCTCTAAAGCTGAAACAGCTGCCAACCCCGGCTCGGCGGGGACCAGCGCCGGTCCGGCGGCCAGTGCTGCCGCCACCTCGAGCGCCACATCCGGGGCCGCTGGCTGCACCCTTCAGCAGACCGGTGCGCCGAAGCTGGACCTGAAGAACGCCGTGGTCGGATTCTCCCAGTCAGAACCAGAGACGGCCGCGTTCCGTGTCGCCGAGACGCAGTCCATCAAGGACGAGACGGCCAAGATCGGCGTCAAGAAGCTGCTGACGACGAACGCCAACTCGCAGCTGTCCAAGCAGATCTCCGACATCCAGGACATGCTCAACCAAGGAGCCCAGCTGCTCATCGTCGCGCCGCTGAACTCCGATGGGTTGCAGCCGGCGCTCGCTGCGGCGGCGGCCAAGAAGGTGCCGGTTATCACCATCGATCGTCAGGTCAACGCCACCCCCTGCACGGACTACCTGACCTTCATCGGGTCGAACTTCGTAGACCAGGGCAAGCGGGCCGCCGACGCCATGGCCAAGGCCACCAACGGCGAGGGCAAGATCGCCATTCTGCTGGGCTCGTCGGGCAACAACGTCACGACCGATCGCACCAGCGGTTTCGTGGACCAGATCAAGGTTGCCGCGCCGAAGATGACGATCGTCGCGCAGCAGACCGCCGACTTCAAGCGCGACACCGGCCAGGAGGTGATGGGCACCCTGTTGCAGGCCAACCCCGGCATCACCGCCGTGTACGCGGAGAACGACGAGATGGGCCTCGGAGCCATCGTGGCCATCGCGGCGGCCGGCAAGCAGCCGGGCAATGACATCAAGGTGGTCTCCGTCGACGGAACCCGTAACGCCGTCCAGGCGATCGTCGATGGCAAGTACAACGCCGTTATCGAGTCCAACCCGCGCTTCGGGCCGCTGGCCTTCCAGACTGCCACCGACTTCGAGGCCGGTAAGCCCATCCCGGCGAAGGTGATCATCACCGACAAGGAGTACGACCAGAGCAACGCCAAGCAGAACCTCGCCAACGCGTTCTGAGCAGCTCCGACCGCGTCCCCGCCGCCCGGAGAGGGTGACGGGGACGCGGCGCCCAGCCACCCGAGCCCAGCACAGTGAGGAGGTGACCGCACATGCCGGTGGATCAACGGGTGAGCGGGGCGGCGCCGGTAGCGCCGCCACCGGCGCCGCTATTCGAGGTCGTCGACGTGATCAAGCGGTTCCCCGGTGTTCGCGCGTTGGACGCGGTGTCCTTCACCCTGCAGCCCGGTGACATCCATGCCCTCGTGGGGGAAAACGGCGCAGGAAAGTCCACCCTGATCAAGGTGATCACCGGGGTGTACCAGCCCGACGGGGGTGAACTGCGCTACGCGGGGGCGCCGGTGCGGTTCCCCGGGCCGGCCGCCGCACAGCGAGCCGGGATCAGCACGATCTACCAGGAGGTCAACCTGATCGCCCTGCAGAGCGTGGCGCGCAACATCTACCTCGGACGCGAACCGCGGACCCGGTTCGGCCTCATCGACTTCCGCCGAATGCACCTGGATGCGCAGGCCCTGCTGAGCGAGTACGGCATCGCCGTCGACGTGCGGCGCCCGTTGCGCTCGCTCGGGTTGGGCACCCAGCAGATGGTGGCGTTGGCCCGGGCAGTGTCCGTCGACGCCAAGGTGGTCATCATGGACGAGCCGACCAGCTCGCTGGAACCCCGTGAAGTGTCCACCCTGTTCGGCATCATCGCCCGGCTGCACGAGCGTGGTGTCGCCATCGCGTACGTGAGCCACAAGCTCGACGAGCTGTACCGGATCTGCAACCGGGTCACGGTGCTGCGGGACGGCAAGGTAGTGCACACCGGGGCGCTCGCCGATCTACCGCGGTTGGAGCTCGTGTCGCTGATGCTCGGCCGGTCGGTCAGCGAGATCCGCCAGGGGGGCGCCACGCAACTGGGCCGTGAGCACCAGATCGAGGATCACCCCGTCCTGGCCGTGCAGGGCCTGACCAGCAAGCACGTGCTGCACGACGTGTCGTTCCGCGTCCGACCCGGTGAGGTGGTGGGACTCGGTGGTCTGCTCGGCGCCGGACGAAGCGAGACAGCGAAAGCGGTGGCCGGAGCATTCCCCCTGGACGCTGGGACGATCTCGGTGGCGGGGGAGCCGTTACGCCGGCCCACTGCGGCCGCCGCGCTGCGGGCCGGGGTGGCTCTGCTGTCGGAGGACCGCAAGGTCGAGGGCATCATCCCCACCCTCTCGGTGCGGGAAAACATCGTCCTGGCCGCATTGCCGCAGCTGTCCCGGCGGGGGCTGGTCTCCCGGTCTCGGCAGGACGAGTTGGTAGCCACGTTCATGCGACGCCTGCAGATCAAGGCGTCCTCGCCGGAGCAGAAGGTCTCCGAGCTCAGCGGCGGCAACCAGCAGAAGGTCCTGCTGGCCCGGTGGTTGTGCACCCGGCCCAAGGTGTTGCTGCTCGACGAACCGACCCGCGGGATCGACGTCGGCGCGAAGTCCGAGGTCCAGTCGCTCATCGAGGACCTGGCAGCCGACGGTCTGGGGGTGGTGCTCATCTCCAGCGAGCTGCAGGAACTGCTCGACGGGTCCGATCGCATCGTGGTGCTCAAGGACGGTGCCGTGGTGGGTCTGCTGGAGGGCGACGAGGTCACCGAGGATCACCTGATGACGATGCTGGCCACCGCCGCCCCCTCCGCGGATCCCGACGGGCCGTCCGCCGCCCCCGATCACACCGAGCGCTCCGGCCGCGAGCAGCGATGACGACGACGTCCGCGCCGGCCCGCCCGCGCTCAGGCATGCGGTGGCGTCCGGGCTGGATGCAGGACTACGGCGTGTACGTCGCGCTGGTCGCCATCCTGGTGGTCAACCTTTTCCTCACCGACAACTTCGTCACGGTGGCGAACCTGCGCACCCAGCTCATCCAGGTCGTCCCCGTCGTCATTGTCGCCCTGGGGATGGCATTGGTGATCGGCACCGAGGGCATCGACCTCTCGGTCGGTTCGGTGATGGCATTGGCCGCCGCACTGCTGCCGCTGTACCTCGGCTACGGACTTGCCCCGGCGCTGGTGGTTGCCCTGGCTGCCGGGCTAATGGTGGGGCTGGTCAACGGTTGGCTGGTCGCCGCGATCGGCGTACAACCGATCGTAGCCACCCTGGCGCTGTTGGTCGGCGGGCGCGGGCTGGCGACGGTGGTCGGCGGTACCCAGAAGAGCATCTACGACCCGACCCTGCTCGCGGTCGGCGCCAACGACGTGCTGGGTGTCCCACTGATCGTGCTGTTTGCGGTGTTCCTCGTCGTGATCGTGGCCTTCGTGGTGCAGCGCAGCACCTTCGGCCGCCAGCTCGTCGCCATCGGCGGCAACCGCATTGCCAGCGAGCTCGCGGGGCTGCCGGTGCGTCGGATCCTGGTCACGGTCTACGTCATCTCGGGCCTGCTCGCCGCATCGGCGGGCATCATCGCCACCGCACGCCTGACCGCCAGCACGCCCAACTCCCTCGGGCTGAACATCGAGCTCAGTGCCATCACGGCGGTGGTCGTCGGCGGAACACCGTTGACCGGCGGCCGGGTCCGGGTCATCGGCACCGTTGCGGGCGCCCTGTTGATGCAGCTGATCCGCTCGACGCTGATCGCCAACAACCTCAACGATTCAATCGCCCAGATGACCCAGGCAGCGATCATCCTCGGTGCCGTTTACGTCCAACGTGGACGGAGGAGCTGATGAGCGTGTCGACTAACCCCGCCGCGGGGGTGCAGGAGCCGGCGGACGCCGCGGGTGGTCCGGCGCTCGGCGAGTCACGGTACGAGCGGTGGGCGGCCGTGGTGCAGCGGCGTGGGTCGCTGGCGGTCCTCGTGCTGGTGTGCCTGGTGGCCTCGGTCGCGTTCGAGTCGTTCGCGACCGGGGACAATGTGCGCAACATTGCCCTGCAGAGCTCGTTCCTCGCGGTCGTCGCGCTCGGTATGACGTTCGTGATCATCACTGGTGGCATCGACCTCTCGGTTGGTTCGGTGTTCGCCCTCGGTGGGGTGCTCGCGGCGTGGGCGTCGCAGTACGGCACGGTGGCCGCGATGGTGGTGCCGCTGGTCGCGTGCGGGCTCATCGGCCTGCTCAACGGGGTATTGGTGGAGCGGGGGGGCATGCCGCCGTTCATCGTCACGTTGGCGACGTTGCTGTTCGCTCGAGGTCTGCTGCTCGCGGTGAGCGACGAGGGTCGGACGACCTACCAGGTACCAGCGGGGTCGGCGTTCCTGCGGATGGGTCAGGGCACCCTGCTGGGCGTCGGGTACCCCGTCTTCATTGCCGTCGGGCTGTTCGCTCTGGGCACGCTGGTACTGCAGCGCACCGGATTCGGTCAGGGAATGCTGGCCGTCGGCAGCAACGAAGACGCTTCCCGGTTGATGGGTCTGCCGGTGGCGCGGGTGAAGTGTGGCGTGTACGTGCTCTCCGCCATGCTCGCCGGGTTCGGCGGGATGATGGCCGCCGCGCAGACGGCGTCCGGCGTGACCATCGTCGGGGTGGGACTGGAACTCAGTGCGATCTCCGCGGTGGTGATCGGCGGAACCCTGCTGACCGGCGGGGCCGGCACCACCGGTGGCACGCTGGCCGGCGTCGCGCTGCTCGGCGTCATCCAGAACATCATCAACCAGATCGGCTCACTGAACTCCTCCTATCAGGCTGTGGTCAACGGGCTGTTCCTGGTTCTCGTCGTGGTGGCCCAGACCTACCTGACCCGCAGGCAGCGATTATGAGCCCCAGGCCATCGGCAGCGAGTCCGGAAGTCGTCACAGCGGCCCTCGCGCCGCAGCACGTCCCGGCGCCAACAGTAAAGCCGGCACCCGCGGTCGAGATCGTCGAGGCGGGTCTGTGTCGCCAAGTGGCGTCGATGCCCGACGGTCGGCGGATCTCCTACTACGTGCGGTTGCCGCGCGGTGAGTGAGCGCCGCTTCGACCCCACGACCGGCGAATGGGTCACCTTCGCCACGCACCGCCAGGACCGAATGTTCCTGCCCCCGGCGGAGTTGTGCCCGCTGTGCCCGGGAACCGACGGTGCTCCCGGCGCCAGCGAACTGGGCGACACCCCGTTCGACATCGCGGTGTTCGACAACCGCTTCGCCTCGATGCAGCCGCATCCGCGTGCCCCAGACGTGGCGTCCACAGCCCTGATGCCGGTGCAGCCGACCCGCGGCCGCTGCGAGGTCGTCGTCTACTCCGCACGACACGACACGACGCTCGCGGGCGCCGGTTACCAGACCGCTCGCATGCTGGTCGACGTCTGGGCCGATCGCTACGACGTGCTGGGAGCCGAGGGGCACGTCTACGTCCTGCCGTTCGAGAACAAGGGCGAGGTCATCGGCGTGACGCTGAACCACCCGCATGGTCAGATCTATGCGTTTCCCGAGGTGCCGCCGCGTCCGATGCGCGAGCTGCGGGCGGCGGCGGCGCATCGCAACGACACGGGTCGGTGCGTCGGCTGCGACGTGGTGGACGCCGAGGTCGATGCGGGAGCGCGCATCGTGGCGATCACTGAGCACTGGGTGGCGCACGTGCCGTTCTGGGCGCGGTTTCCCTACGAGGTGCGGATCACTGCCCGGGCGCACCGGCCCAGCTTCGCGCACCTCGATCCGTCGGTGCGCGACGAACTCGCTGTCGTCCTCGTCGACGTCCTCCGTGGGCTCGACGAGCTGTTCGGATTCTCCCTGCCCTACGTGATGGGGGTCTTCAGCCGGCCCACCGGTGGTGATCCGAGCCTGGCGGGCTGGGCTGGGGACTGGGACGACATCAGCCACCTGCACCTGATGATCTCGCCACCGCACCGCAGCGCCGACAAGTTGAAGTACCTCGCCGGATCCGAGCTGATGGGCGGGGCGTTCGTCACCGACGTCGCGCCGGAACAGGCGGCGTCGACGTTGCGCGAGTCGATGAGCAGAGCTGCAGCCAGCCAGAACTGACCAAATCACGTCCTGTTACCAGCCGAAGATCGGAGCAGTAATGTCCAACAATCCAGCCGCAGGCAACCACCTTGGTCGACGGCGGTTCCTCCAAGCGGCGGGTGTCACAGGCTTGGGGGTGTTCACGGCAGGTCGTGGTGGCGTGGCCTACGCCGAGAAAGGAGGATCCGAGAATCCGCCATTCGACGGTGCAACGCCTAGGTGCGTGAATCGGGCCGCCGTGCTCGCCGGGGTGGACGACCCGGCCTGGTTCGAGGCGAACATCCCCTTCCTCGACATCCCCGACCAGCAGATCCAGGACGTCTACTACTACCGCTGGGACACCTACAAGGAGCACCTGGTGTACACCGGCCCGCAGTACGGCTGGCTGTCCAGCGAATTCTTGCAGCCGGTGAACTACGGCGCGCCGTACGGCGGGGTGGTCGCGGCAGCGGGCCACCACATCACCGAGGGGCGGTGGCTGCGCGAGCAGTCCTACCTACGCGACGTCATCGACTACTGGCTGAACGGCCCAGGCCAGTTCGCCAAGCCGATGGAGGAGTTCGTCAACGCCGACACCTCCGACTGGGCACACGAGTACAGTTTCTGGGCGGCGTCTGCGGTCTGGCAGCACTATCTCGCCACCGGCGACCGCGAATTCGTGATCACGCACCTGGCGGCATTGGTGCGCCAGTACCGCGGGTGGGACAACCACTTCGAACCCTCGCTGGGGCTGTACTGGCAGAAGCCGGTGTGGGACGCCTCGGAGTTCACGGCTGCGTCCTATGAATCCGACGACCCGTATCACGGTGGCGCCGGGTATCGGCCCACCATCAACTCCTACCAGTACGGCGATGCCCGGGCCATCGCCGCGATCGCCCGACTGGCCGGCGATGAGCCCACCAGCAAGGAGTACACCGGGCGAGCCGACGCCCTGCAGGCCGCGACACGGCGGCACCTCTGGGACCCGTACCGGCAGTTCTTCCTGCACATGAACCGCGACAACAACCCCACTCGGGCGCTGCTCGACACCCGAGAGGCACAGGGATTCGTGCCGTGGATGTTCGGCCTGCCGCCAGCCGGCGACGAGGCTGCCTTCGCCCAGTTGAAGGATCCCCAGGGCTTCGCCGCACGCTACGGCCCCACCACGACCGAGCGCCGAAGCCACTGGTTCATGTCCGAAGCGCAGTCCTGCTGCCGCTGGGACGGCCCATCGTGGCCGTTCGCCACGTCGCAGACCCTCACCGGCATGGCCAACCTGCTGCACGACTACCCGGTGCAACCCACCGTCACCGTGTCGGACTACGTGGACCTGCTGCACACCGCGGCGTCCTTGGCCAAAATGAGCGGAATTGCATCTGATGCATCATTCGACGGATTGCGCGGCTGGCGTGTGAGCAGGACCTTCGGTTTCGGG
>JAABUP010003593.1_pt1:22500-27162 | contig 27162 bp, 12 predicted proteins | sample 5559201 | NCBI WGS metagenome assembly JAABUP01 (sample SAMN10711887, study PRJNA513373) | rock metagenome | isolation source: Antarctica rocks | place: Antarctica | reverse complement strand
AAGCTTTTTTTGTCTCAAGCTTTTTTTGTCTCAAGCTTTTTTTGTCTCAAGCTTTTTTTGTCTCAAGCTTTTTTTGTCTCAAGCTTTTTTTGTCTCAAGCTTTTTTTGTCTCAAGCTTTTTTTGTCTCAAGCTTTTTTTGTTTCAAGCTTTTTTTGTCATTGATATAAACGATAATTTTTATTTATCAAAAAAAATATATCAAAAAAAACTCACCTCACTACTTACAGAATTTCGTGATGTGACTAATATATTTCCTTTTTTTCTAAGTTCTTTTTAACAAAGCCTCTTTAACATTACAGACATTACATAGATTGAAAAGGAATCAAAGAGAATGTAGTATTTTTTCTTGACATCTAGACATCAAAAAGAAACCAAAAGCGATGTTAGAAGGTTATGTTTGTAATGTAAAAAAGGTGCTGTTTAGAACATTAGATCGTTGTAGACATTTGTTTTTTGTACTTTATTTGATATTTTATTTGTTTTTTTTTTTTTATTTCTTTTATCTTTTACACTTCAAATAAAGCAAACCATAGTAAACTACAAAAAACAAAGATCTTCTGATATTTTTTATGTTTAATTTTATCGTCTTGATTTCTTATCACTTTTTATATGGCCTCGAAAAGACCGTGTTGGAGAAAACTCTCCTAATTTATGACCTACCATTTGATCAGTAACAAATATTGGAATGTGTTCACGACCGTTATGAACAGCAATTGTATGACCAATCATAATTGGTAGAATAGTTGAAGATCGTGACCAAGTTACTATTACTTTTTTTTCTCCGTCTACATTTAACTTCTCAATTTTTTTTAACAGATGATCGGCTACAAAAGGACCTTTCTTTAATGAACGTGACATAAAATACTTTTTCCTAAATCCTAAAGTAACATTTTTTTATTTTATAAAATTCAAATATTTCAAACAAAAATGAAGTTTTTGTAGGGCATACCTTACAAAAATTGAAACAAAAATATTGAAACACTGACAAAAACAAAAATAAGATTTAAAATAAAAAAAGCCTGACAAAAAATGTAAACAAAAAAAGCTTTGCATTTTTTGTTTACATTTTTTGTCAGGCTGTTTTTGTAAGATTAAGCTTTTTTTTGTAAGGTCAGGTTTTTGTTAGGATACTACTATTTTTGATGCTTTTAAAATCTTTCAAATTTTAACTGCAAAGTGCTTCTGAAACAAAAAATGTTTCACATTTTTTGTCAGTGTTTGATTTAGTAAAAGAACAACCAAAAAAGTGATACTAATATTTTTGTCAGTGTCAGTATTTGAAACAAAAAATGCTTGACAAAAAAAGCTTCGCTTTTTTTGTTTACATTTTTTGTCAGGTCAGTATTTTTGTTTCATCTTTTTATCTTTTATTTGTAAACCTGACATCGCTTTGACAAAAAAGGTTTCCCAAAGGTTTTCCTTATCTTTTCTTTCAGAAAAGATACAGAAACTTACAAAAACCTGCTAAAAATAATATTTGAAAGACTGACAAAAAATGTAAAACATTTTTTGTCAGTCTTTCAAATATTATTTTTGTTTCACTCCTTATCTTTTCTACAAGAAAAGTGGTTCTTTTGTTTTAAGTTTTTGTTTTACGTAGTAAAACAAAAAAAGTAAAACAACAATCAAAAACCTACAAAAATAATATTTTTGTTAGAGGTTTGCAATGTCTAGATGTTAAGTGACTCTTTTTGTATAAAAATTTTTATGTGAATGTAAATACTATTTTCGTCTTCGTAAAATGAATGAATTACTGTATTTCTTTGATTTTCGAGTTCGTTGTCCTAAAGCCGGGCGACCCCAAGGAGTAACAGGATGACTTCGACCTATTGGAGCCCGACCTTCTCCACCACCATGAGGATGATCAACAGGATTCATAACAACACCTCGTACAGCAGGTCTTTTACCTAGCCAACGTTTACGTCCAGCTTTTCCAAGAGTCATTATAGTAGCTTCTATATTACCAACTGTACCAATCGTTGCCCAACAGTTTTTTGAAACAAGTCGACTTTCGCCAGAAGGAAGTGCAAGTGTTACAAATTTTCCTTCTTTTGCAACAAGTCGCGCCACAGAACCAGCTGCTCGTGCTAGTTGTCCACCGCAACCCGGTTGTAATTCAATATTATGAACTTCTGTACCTAAAGGCATGTTATTAAGAGGTAAAGAGTTTCCTACTAATATAGGAGCGGTAATATCAGACACAATAGTTTCACCAACTTTTAATCCACGAGGATAAATAATATATCTTTTTTCACCATCTTGATAATTTAATAAAGCGATGCGGGCATTTCTATTTGGATCATATTCTACAGCAGCCACTTTTGCTATAACTCCAAATTTGTTTCTTTTAAAATCGATTTGACGGTAAAGCTTTTTATGCCCACCTCCTCGATGACGACTTGTAATAATTCCTCTATTATTTCGACCTTTCGGTCTCGGTTGCCAAGATGTTAACGTTTTTTCTGGTTTAATTTTCGTAATTTCTGTAAATTCTGATACTGAGCGTTTTCTTGTACCAGGTGTATAAGCTCTATAAAAACGAATGCCCATAACTTATATTTTTATAAATTGTATTAAAAATAATATTCTTTATACATCGCCTTATTAACATAATTTTTTTACATCGAAAAGAAACCAAAGGCCTTAACAAAAATAATATTTGAAACAAAAAATGCAAACCATTTTTTGTTTTAAATATTATTTTTGTCAGGTTTGGTTGCTAATTATTTTACGTAGTACTAATTATTTTACGTAGTAAAAGAAGCGCAACAATTATGGAGCTTCTTTTGTTTGAATTTTTTTGTTAAGCATTTGAAAGACTGACAAAAATAATATTTTTGTCAGTCTTTCAAATGCTTAACAAAAAAATTCAAACAAAAACTTAAAACAATAGCAACCATCTATGTAATGCCGAGGCTCACAAATCTCTAATAAAAATTGAAACAAATATAAAATAAAAACTAGTTTTATATCTTATTTTTTATTTTTCAGAATTTGTGATTATTTAGCATCTAAAGATCAGTTATTTTTAGATGTTAGAAGATAAAATGAGACAAAAACGAAAACAAAAATTAAAACAAAAAAGAATTGTTCTTGTTTCAATTTTTGTCAGGTCTTTGTTAGGGATGTTAGCGAAACAAAGGTTTATTTTATCGATACTATGAATATTTATTCTTTTTATTAGTAAAAGTTAAAAATATTATTAAATTTCAGGAAAAATTTTACTCGATTGTCCAGATTTAACCGTAACAATTACTCTTTTATAAGATGTTTTAAACCCTTGTGATAATCCAAGACGTTTTTTTTTTCGAGGGGGTCGATGTGTATTAACGGAAATAACAACTACTTCAAATAATTCTTCTATTAATTTTTTTATTTGTGGTTTACTAAGTCTTAAATCAACATCAAATGTATATTGATTATTTTCAATTAACCTAGCAGACTTTTCTGTTAATACAGGATATTTAACTAAATCAATCATCATAAAACAAGATTGAGTAATAAACGATAAGATAAGAATCCTTTTGAAACAAATAAGAGATAAAAAAACTGTAAAAAATTGTTAGTTTTTTATCTCTTATTTATTCCGATTTGAAAGGTATATCAAGTAAGCCAAATTGAAGAGTAACTTACAAATCGTAGAAAATTAGACTTGAAGATTATTCAAGTATAGAAGCGAAAAGCTTTCTATTAAAAGATAAGACAGAACTGGAAAAATCTAGACAAGTCCTACTTGATAAACCCTGACTTGACAAAAAAAGGATAGTACTAACCTTACAAAAAAAAGCTTAACAAAAAAAGCTTCGCTTTTTTTGTCTCAAGCTTTTGAAACAAAAAATGGTTTACATTTTTTGTTAGTCTTTCAAGCTTTTGAAACAAAGAATGCTTGACAAAAAAAGCTTCGCTTTTTTTGTTTACATTTTGAAACAAAAACAAAAATACTATTTGAAACACTGACAAAAAATGGTTTACATTTTTTGTCAGGTCAGGTTTCAAATAGTATTTTTGTTTCTGTTTTGCCTTAATTAACAACTTTTTTATTTTCATTTTGTCTCGGATTTTTCCAGACAGGTCATACATCGGCGTAGACAATGTAAAAAGGAAACTTTTTTCTGAATTTGTATAATTTTGTTTGCTTCTTGATTCGGTCTGTTTTTAAAATTAAAGAATTTAATCAATAAATCCTCTGAAAAAATAAAATAAGAAGGCTTTCTAACTGTTCTTTTTGGAAAATCTACAAAAATTTGGTTTTTGTTTGAGAAAAGCTTAAAAATAAATTATAAATTTAAAACAAAATAGTAACCAAAAATTTTAACAGAAATCTAACCTGACAAAAAATGCCTAACAAAAAAAGCTTCGCTTTTTTTGTTAAGCTTTTTTTGTTAAGCATTTTTTGTTTTAAATATTATTTTTGTTTCAATTTTTGTCGTGCTTTTAAAATATTAAACAAACTTTAAACAAAGAGCTGACAAAAAAGATTTCCCAAAGGTTTTCCTAACAAAAATAGTATTTTTGTTTAAGGTTTTCTGTATCCTTTCTTTATCTTTTCTTTCAGAAAAGATACAAAAACTTACAAAAACGAAGTTTAAAACAAAAATAATATTTTTGTTTTTGTCAGGTTAGAAAACTTACAAAAACAAAGTTTAAAACAAAAAATGCTT
>JAABUP010003593.1_pt1:0-17500 | contig 27162 bp, 12 predicted proteins | sample 5559201 | NCBI WGS metagenome assembly JAABUP01 (sample SAMN10711887, study PRJNA513373) | rock metagenome | isolation source: Antarctica rocks | place: Antarctica | reverse complement strand
ATCAAAATGTAGCAGAAGATTTAATTCTTCCTTTAAGTCATGTTAGACTTGCAAATCATCAAGGCGCAAACGAATTTGATCGACTTACCACTCGTTTTTCACAATCTCGTAAACCTTCAATGAAAAAAATTGCTACCGTAATTACCGCAGGAGTGGAGGACTGTTTTAGTCGACGTCAACATTTATTAGCAATAAAACCTTATTTAATTGATGGTACTCAAGCAGCAAGAGATGCTAGAAGAGCCGAAAATGCCTTCCTACATAAAGTTAAGGAAGCTATTGTTTACGCTGAAGAGATGGGGGCGCCTATAAAATCTGGTTTATATCAATCTTTTGTAGATGCTGGTGTAGTAGGAAAAATTTCTCTTGAAGAAGCAGAAAGGTTAATGAGAGAAGATCTCGCATTTGATAATTTACAAGGCGGTGTTCCAATGATTTTTCCTCCTAATATAGTTTTGTAAATTATAAAGATTTTCTTATTTTTAATAGATAATAATTTATATGTTAATTCCGCCTTTTAAAAAAATTTTAAAAGGCGGGTAACGTGACTCGAACACGCGACATTCTCGTTGGCAACGAGATGCTCTACCACTGAGCTATACCCGCATCTTTTTATTCTACCCTTTTGTTATTTATTCTACCCTTTTTTTTTTATTTTGAAACAAAAACTTAAGCTAAAAACAAAACTATGTTACTAGTTTTAACAAAAAAAAAGATTTTGTACGAATTTTTTTGTTACACAATGTGGGATAGAAAAAAAAGCAGTTTAGAAGCACTTGTTTTACCTATTTTGTTTCAAAGCTTTGTTGTAAGATTTCCTGGCATCAAGCTATCTTCCCAAAAGGCCCCCCTTTCAGTATTGTGACTCCTAAAACGTTTAACGACCAAGTTCGGGATGGTTTGGTGTGGTTCCGATTTAGTAAAGACACCAGGAATTTTTTATTCTATTAATTTGAAAATTAATAAATATGTTATTTGAAACAAAAAAAGCCTTACAAAAAAAGCTTAACAAAAATAATATTTTTGTTAAGCTTTTTTTGTAAGGTTAATAAGAATTTTTTTCTTTTGAGATTTTTTTTATAACAAACAAAAGGTACGAGTTATAAGTATTACTTTTGAAACAAAAATAATATTTAAAACAAAAAATGCAAAGCATTTTTTGTCAGGTTTTTGTCAGTATTTAAGTTTTTGATTAAAAACATAATTGTTTTCCAAAGGTAAACCATGATTGGGCAAAGCCCAATAATTGTTGCGCTATTTTTGTTTTACTACGTAAAACAACAGCAACCATGAGATAAAAATTAGAAATTTTAGAAACCTTTAATAAATATTTAGTTAATTCCATTTTTTGAATTAACTAAAAATTTATTAAAGGTTTTTAAAGGTCAAATTCAATCGGTCTGTTAGTATGTCTCAGCTACAACCATTGCTGGCCTTACACCTGACACCTATCAAACGGCTTCTCTTGCCGAGACCTCTAGAGAGCACTAATCTTGAGGTGGGCTTCCTACTTAGATGCTTTCAGCAGTTATCCGCTCCGCACTTGGCTACCCAGCGTTTCCCGTTGGAACGAGAACTGGTATACTAGTGGTGCGTCCTTCTAGGTCCTCTCGTACTATGGAAGGCTCCTCTCAATGCTCTACCGCCTACACCGGATATGGACCGAACTGTCTCACGACGTTCTGAACCCAGCTCACGTACCGCTTTCATGGGCGAACAGCCCAACCCTTGGGACGTACTACCGCCCCAGGTTGCGATGAGCCGACATCGAGGTGCCAAACCTTCCCGTCGATGTGAACTCTTGGGGAAGATCAGCCTGTTATCCCTAGAGTAACTTTTATCCGTTGAGCGACGGCCCTTCCACTCGGTACCGTCGGATCACTAAGGCCGGCTTTCGCCCCTGCTCGACTTGTAGGTCTTGCAGTCAAGCTCCCTTATGCCTTTACACTCTTCGGCTGATTTCCGTCCAGCCTGAGGGAACCTTTGCACATCTCCGTTACCTTTTAGGAGACGACCGCCCCAGTCAAACTGCCCACCTGAAACTGTCAAGCGTCCTGATTCAAGGATCGCCATTAGAATTCTAGCTTCTCCAGAGTGGTCTCTCACTGATGGCTCCAGCTCCCCCGGAAGGGAACTATCAACGCCTCCCACCTAGACTGCGCAAGAAAAGCCCAAATTCAATTCCAGGCTACAGTAAAGCTTCATAGGGTCTTTCTGTCCAGGTGTAGGTAGTCCGCATCTTCACGGACATGTCTATTTCACCGAGCCTCTCTCCGAGACAGTGCCCAGATCGTTACACCTTTCGTGCGGGTCAGAACTTACCTGACAAGGAATTTCGCTACCTTAGGACCGTTATAGTTACGGCCGCCGTTCACCGGGGCTTCGGTTGTCAGCTTTCTCAGACTAAAGTCTAAGTAACCAACTTCCTTCACCTTCCGGCACTGGGCAGGCGTCAGCCCCCATATATTGTCTTACGACTTAGCGGAGACCTGTGTTTTTGGTAAACAGTCGCCTGGGCCTGGTCACTGCGGCCCTCTTAATTGAGGGCACCCCTTCTCCCGAAGTTACGGGGCCATTTTGCCGAGTTCCTTAGAGAGAGTTATCTCGCGCCCCTTGGTATACTCTACCTACCTACCTGTGTCGGTTTCGGGTACGGGTAATTTTTAAGTATTGGAAGTTCGAGCTTTTCTAGGAAGTTTGACAACTAATTGAGTTTCATTTTGAATTTGAGCAAAGCTCTCATACAGGGAATAAAACCGTATCACGCCTCAGCTCAAGAATAGTTTTTATTCTATCTCTCATCACCTTGAACGTTTCCGCCAACATCCAATATTGACCAACTGTTCCCTCCTCCGTCCCTCGGTACCACTCAAAAATTAGTACAGGAATATTAACCTGTTTTCCATCGACTACGCCTCTCGGCCTGGCCTTAGGTCCCGACTAACCCCCCATGGACGAGCCTAGTGGAGGAAGCCTTAGGTTTTCGGGGCATTGGATTCTCACCAATGTTTTCGTTACTCAAGCCGACATTCTCACTTCCGCTTTGTCCACACCAACTTACGTTGGAGCTTCACCCTAGAGCGGAACGCTCCCCTACCGTAATATCAAATTTTTGACATTACCCACAGCTTCGGCAGACCGCTTAGTCCCGTTCATTTTCGGCGCAAGAACGCTCCACCAGTGAGCTATTACGCACTCTTTAAAGGGTGGCTGCTTCTAAGCAAACCTCCTGGTTGTTTCAGCATTCTCACCTCCTTTGCCACTTAGCGGTCATTTTGGGGCCTTAGCTGGTGATCTGGGCTGTTTCCCTCTCGACGATGGAGCTTATCCCCCACCGTCTCACTGGTTAACGGAAAGCAATGCCTAGTATTCTTAGTTTGCTACGATTTGGTACCGCTCTCGCAGCCCGCACCGAAACAGTGCTTTACCCCTAGGCAGCCCATCGTTAACCGCTGCGCCTCAACGCATTTCGGGGAGATCCAGCTAGCTCCGAGTTCGATTGGCATTTCACCCCTAACCACAACTCATCCGCCGATTTTTCAACATCGGTCGGTTCGGACCTCCACTTGGTTTTACCCAAGCTTCATCCTGGCCATGGTTAGATCACCCGGGTTCGGGTCCATAAGAAGTGACATGGAAACAAAAACATTATTTTTGTTCTTTTTCGCCCTATTAAGACTCGCTTTCGCTTTGGCTTCGGGTTTTTCCCTTAACCAAGCCACTCCTTATAAGTCGCCGGCTCATTCTTCAACAGGCACGCGGTCAAACTTAGAAAAAATATAAATCTTTTCCTGTTCTCCCACTGCTTGACAGCTTACGGTTTCATGTTCTATTTCACTCCCCTACAGGGGTTCTTTTTCACCTTTCCCTCACGGTACTATTTCACTATCGGTCATCCAAAAGTATTTAGCCTTACGAGGTGGTCCTCGCTGATTCACACGGGATTTCACGTGCCCCATGCTACTCGGGATAAGAATTGTTTTTAGTTATTTAACTTTAAACTACCGGACTTTCACCGTCTATGGTGCAGGATTCAGCTGCTTCGTCTAGCTAAATATTCTATTTAAATTAATAATAGTTTTTTATCAGGTAAGTGATTCAAAAACATATTTTTTTTAACAAAAACAAATACTCTAAAAAACTTTGTTTCTTCCCACAACCCCGATTCGAAAATATCGAATCGGTTTAGGCTGTTCCCAGTTCGCTCGCCGCTACTACGGGAATCGCGTTTGCTTTCTTTTCCTCCGGCTACTAAGATGTTTCAATTCACCGGGTTGTCTCTTTCCTTTCTATGAATTCAAAAGGAAGTACAAGAGGTTACCCTATTCGGGAATCTCCGAATCATTGCTTGTTTCCAGCTCCTCGAAGCGTTTCGTCGGTTTCCACGCCCTTCATCGTCTTTGGATGCCTAGGTATCCACCGTAAGCCTTTCTATCTTTGACCTTTTCTTTTATAAAAGTCTTTTAAAAGGTTTTCTAACAAAAACTGAAACAAAAGTAGAAACCTGACAAAAACAAAAAGAATATTTTTGTTTTTGTTTCAATTCTTATTTTTGTCAGCATTTTTGATGCTTTTTAAATTCTAAACAAACCTTAAACAAACCGAAGGTTTATCAGGGTTTGTAAATATTTTCGCTACAAAGGTTTTTGTTTGATAGTTTACCTTTTTTATTAGATTTTATAAATTTTTTTTTGGTAAGATTTAAATGAGAAAATTAAAAATCTTTACAATATAATTTTTTGTAAAGGCTTTTAATTTTTTTAATTCTCAACACTCTTACAATATCCTGAATACTAATATTCTGTCAATCCAGTCCGCCTCTCTTAAAATTGTATTCTATATTTTTTAACTATAATGTTTTCAAAATTTTTACGTAAAATTCAATAGTATATATATTATCTATTAAAGGTTTAAAAAAAATAAGTTCAAATAGTAAATCTAAAACGACTTTTGTACTTTTAAGGGATACGAAATTTTAGTTTTACAACTATTTTTTTACATCACAATTAATTTTTAACGATAATAACGATTATTTAAGAAAGAATAGCATTATACTTGCCAAAGTATCAAAAATTTTAGTCGTTAAATCTGAGTAGGCATCATTGTGTAGGAAACTTGTTTTTTTCGGCCAAAAATTATTAAAGACTGGTTTTGTTTTAATATTTTTTTGTCTACTACCAAGCGGTCACCACTTATAGTCTTACTTTAGCACCGAAGATTCATATTAAGTTCTTCTGTGTCTCTTTTACAATTTTCAAAAAATGTATCGATGGTATCACCTTGATTGAAATTTTTTTTTATTTTGTTTTTCCTTAATAGTTGTCGCACCTGAAACCTGACAAAAAAAGCTCAACAAAAAAAGCGAAGCTTTTTTTGTCTCAAGCTTTTTTTGTCAGGTCAGTATTTTTGTCATAACTTCATTTTTTGTTAAGTTTTTGTTAGAACTTTGTTTTAGATCTTAACTGCATTTTTTGTTAGATTTTTGTCTTAATCGGGCCTTACAAAAACAATATTTAAAACAAAAAATGCTCGACCTGACAAAAAATGTTTCACATTTTTTGTTTTAAAAAGCTTGACAAAAAAAGAGAAGCTTTTGAAACAAAAAATGTGAAACATTTTTTGTCAATGTTTCAGCTTTTGAAACAAAAACAAAAATAATATTTAAAACACTGACCTTTACAAAAAATGGTTTCCATTTTTTGTTTCAAAATGCCTGACCTTTACAAAAAATGTTTCACATTTTTTGTTTCAAAATGCTTGACCTTTACAAAAAAAGAGAAGCTTTTGAAACAAAAAATGTGAAACATTTTTTGTAAAGGTCAGTGTTTACATTTTTTGTCAGGTTTTTGTCAGGTCAGGTTTGACCCTAAACAAAGAATACAGCAATTTTTTTATAATGTATTAGTAATTTTTGGTTGTAAGATATCGTTTTGTTTTACAAGTTGAGTCCAACCTAATCCTTGAAGTGATTGATTTCGTCGTAAAGGACGTGTTACAAGTTCTAAAATATCTCGTGAATTTGTAAAACCATGAATTTGAGCAAAGGTAAATTCTACTGACCATTTAGTACTAATTCCTCGAGCTTCTAATGGATTTGCATGGGCCATTCCAGTAATAGCTAGATCGGGTTGAAGATCTCGTATTCGCTGAATTTGATTGTAATTGTCTGGTTTTTCTACAATTCGAGGCATCGGTACATTCATTTCATGACAAGTCTTTTCTAATAAAGCGAGTTCACTTGCTTGAAATCGTTTGTCCATATAAGGAATACCAATTTCGTATACGATCATGCCACAACGTATTAAAAATCTAGCTAAGGAAACCTCTAATAGATTGTCTCCCATAAAAAAAACAGATTTTCCTTTAACTAACTCTAAATATTCTTTTAAACCTTTCCAGATGGTAGTTTCACGTTCGTCAAGACCATGTGGCTGTATACCAAAAACAGAACAAATTTTTTCAATCCATGCACGTGTGCCATCAGGTCCGATTGGAAAAGGGGCTCCAATAAGTTTACATTTTTGTCGACGCATCAAAGTAGTGGCTGTTCTACTTAAAAAAGGATTTACACCGCAAACATAAACTCCTTCTCCTAAAATAGGAAGATCAGTATATCGTTGAGATGGGAGCCAACCAGAAACTGTAATTCCTTGTTTTTCAAGTTCTAATGTTAGTTGAGTTGTTACTGTACTTGGTAATGATCCAAAAAGAACTAATGGAGGGTGATTCGTTTTGTTTGTAGGAAGTGGTGACACTGACCCTGACTTTGCATTTTTTGTTAGAGTTGTTTGAGATTCTGGAGAAACCGAAGGTTTATTAGAAGTTTCATTTTTTGATTCTTTTTGTGCAGGAGATTTTTTTGCAAATTGAAAAAAATTTTGTACTAATGTATTCTTTAAAAGTTTCTGATTTTGCCCTTCTTTTAATCCAGATAAAAACGTTTTTGTTTCAGTGGTGTTTTTATTTTTAGAGCCCTGTCCCATTGCAAGTAAAGGCAAATCACTTGAGCGGCGCTCTACAAGAACTTCGTTTGAAACAAAAAAAGCTTCGCTTTTTTTGTCAGTGTTAGAATTCACATTTTTTTCTTTTGTTGGACATCGATGTGCCATTGCAGCTAAAACTGTGTCTTCACCTTGAGTAAAAGCATAGTCTAAACCATTTGCTCGAGCAACAACAAGAGGTATTCCAATTTCTGCTTCTAATCGAGGAGCCATGCCCTCTAAATCCATTTTAATAATTTCTGTAGTACAAGTACCAATCCAGACAATTACGCTAGGGTTTCTATCTTGTTTTATTTGCAAACAAAGACGTTTTAATTCTTTATAGTCATTCAGTTGTGCTGAAATATCTCCTTCTTCTAATTCGGCCATTGCATATCGAGGTTCTGCAAAAATCATTACCCCTAAAGCATTTTGTAAGAAATACCCACAAGTTTTTGTCCCTACAACCAAAAAAAAGCTATCTTCGATTTTTTGGTATAACCAAGCTACACAGCTAATAGGGCAAAAAGTATGGTAATTTCCAGTTTCACATTCAAAAGTTAATTTTTCAGATAAGGCTGTAGACATACTTTTAATTTTCTCCCTTCACTTTTCTTCTCGAAAGAGAAGAAACTAGATAAAACAAATTTTTTGCAGAATTCTAATAAATTTGAGACAAAATTTGATAAAATTGCAGTTATGACAAAAATACTGACCTGACCTTGACAAAAAATGTAAAACATTTTTTGTTTTAAAAAGCCTGACCTTGACCTGACAAAAACCTGACAAAAAATGCCTAACAAAAAAAGCTTCGCTTTTTTTGTCAAGCATTTTTTGTTTTAAATAATATTTTTGTTTCAAACTTGAGACAAAAACTTCGTTTTTGTTAAGTTTTTGTTAAGTTCTTGTTAAGTTCTTGTAGTCCCTTTTGAAAATAATTTTTAAACCATCATAAAATCCAAAACATCTTCACTTGATTCATTTTGATTTTTTTGGGGATTTAAATAGAAATCAGAGAGTAAGCTAAACAACTCACGGTCTCCCAATTCTCTTGGAACAACACCTTCAGGTTGTGATAACAATTGATCAGCAATATTTAAATAAAAATCACAAACATAATTTAAAGAGCTTTCAGATTCTGCCATTTCAAATAAAGTTTTTCCTTTTACACGTGAAATTCTTATGTCTTCAATTAAAGGTAAAACTTCTAAAACAGGCATTGGGCAAGCTTCTACATATTTATCAATTAAATCACGCTTTGCTGTTCGATTACCTACTAATCCAGCTAATCGTAATGGATGAGTACGTGCTTTTTCACGAACCGAAGCGACAATTCGATTTGCAGCAAATAACGCATCAAATCCATTGTCAGTAATAATTATGCAATAATCTGCATAATTTAAAGGAGCAGCAAATCCCCCACAAACAACATCACCTAAAACATCAAACAGAATAACATCATATTCATAAAAAGCATTTAATTCCTTTAATAATTTTACTGTTTCACCAACAACATAACCTCCACAACCTGCACCTGCAGGAGGACCACCGGCTTCTACACAATCGACTTCACCATAACCTTGGTATATAACATCCTCAGGCCAAACATCCTCATAATGATAATCTTTTGCTTGTAAAGTATCGATAATTGTTGGAATTAAAAAACCCGTTAATGTAAAAGTACTGTCATGTTTTGGATCACAGCCAATTTGTAAAACTTTTTTACCACGTCTTGCTAAAGCGATAGAAATATTGCAACTTGTTGTTGATTTTCCAATACCGCCTTTCCCGTAAACTGCTAATTTCATATAAATCTCTCCTAAAAAATGTTGTTTATTGATACCTAAATTTTCTAAGGTTTATTAATGCTTTAATTTGTCTAGTTGAATGAATCTTTAACAAAGACTTGACAAATCTGAATAAATCTTCTATGAATGCTATTGTTTAAGGTAGTAAAACAAAAGAAGCGCAACAATTGTTTTTGTTAGAAAACAATTGTTGCGCTTCTTTTGTTTTACGTAATAAAACAACAGCAACCATGATTGGGCAAAGCCCAATAATTATTTCCCGAAGGGAAATCATGCAAACTTCTAAAAAAACTTGAAACAAGCACTAAAACAAAAACCTATCAAAACTCGGCTTACAAATCTTAAACAAACCTTTGCAGTTATGACAAAAATCTGATTTTTGTCATAACTGCAAAGGTTTGTCAAGATTTGTACGTTCTACAAAAATAATATTTGAAACATTGACCTGACAAAAAAAGCGAGGCTTTTTTTGTTTCAAATGCTTTCCATTTTTTGTCAAGGTCAGGCATTTTGAAACAAAAACAAAAATAATATTTAAAACAAAAAATGCTTGACAAAAAAAGCGAAGCTTTTTTTGTTAGGCATTTTTTGTCAGGTTTTTGTCAGGTCAGGTTTGGTATTTTTGATAAAAAAGTTTTTATCAGATTTTTTATGCAAAGCAAAGTGCTGTATCTTTTCTTCTTTAGATCGCAAATAAAAAATATTAGTTTATTTCAAGTTTTAACATTCCATACATCAAAAAGAAACCAAACTCGATGTAAGAAGCTAATGTTTAGGATGTATGGCTTACAAATCGAAGATTTGTTTGTTCCACGATAAAAGATTCTTTTGATAGCAATATTAAGCACAAATACTTGTTTCTTGTTTTTTAATTACTTGATGACTGTATAAAAAAGCAACCTTTTAAATAGTTATCAAAACAATTTATTTGTCTGCAATTTTCTAATAAAAACCTAAACAAAAAATGCAGTTATGACAAAAAATGCAGTTAAAATCTGAAAGATTTTAAAAGCACGATACTATTGACCTGACCTTGACAAAAAATGTAAAACATTTTTTGTTTTAAAAAGCCTGACCTTGACAAAAAATGCCTAATAAAAATCTGACCTGACAAAAAAAGCGAAGCTTTTGAAACAAAAAATGTTTCACATTTTTTGTCAATGTTTCAAATATGATTTTTGTTAGATTTTTGTTTCTCTTTTTGTCTCAAGTTCTTGTAGAATTTCACCCAAAGCTTCTTTTCATTATTTTGTTTCTCTTTGTACTTATTTTATAAGCATTTGTTTATAAAAATCAAATATAAGTTTTACTTTTTTTATTATAAAATAAGATATGAGCGAAATTTAAAAATAAAGAATTATTATTAAATTTAAATATTGTTTTTATAAAAAATATAGTAATTAAATATTTTTTTTAATAAAAATTTTACTATATAACAGATAAGACAATTCTATGTAATTTTTTATGATACTATAAAAATAATTAAATATTATAAATAAAGAAAAAATCATTTATTTCTTTTTACCTCTTATAAAAAGTAAAAATACTATTTTATACTTTCATTCAAATTGAAAACAAAAGTATTTTTAGTTTATATAAAATTCTTTATTACTGTGAAATTGATTTCTATAATTAGAAAAAAAAAAAATAAGATCTTTGTTAGAATTAAGATAATAAAAAAGGTCTTTCTTTTTTGCTTAATTCTAAAAATCTTTTGTTTAAAGTTTTATTTTTTGCTTCCTTCTAAGTTTTACAAATATTTTTAAATTTTAAAAATTTTGAGATATTACCTGTCTATAAAATAAGTAGATACAAAAAACACTGCCAAAAACGTAACAAAAAACTAACCTGACAAAAAAAGCAAACCATTTTGAAACAAAAATATTATTTTTGTTTTTGTTTCAAATTTTATTTTTTTTTCAAGTTTGCAGTAAAACAAATTTGTAATATTTTAATTTAGTTCAAGTAAAGATGCAAAATTGATGAAAATTCAAAAAAAAAACCTTTGGGGACACAGACTTTAATTTTGCATTGAAAAGAGGGGAAAAACTAAACTTATCTTTTAAAAAAAGCTTCTGATTGATATTTATAAAAGTCTTTTTGCTGATAGGACTTTTTGCTATATAATCCAAAGCTTTAAAAACTTAAATTCAGGTAAAAGAAGGTCGTTTTATAACTATAAAAGTTTATATTTGAACAATCTTCAAGTAAAAAACCCAACCTATAAGGTTTCACCCTAGAGTAGGAAGAAACCACATCTATTTAAAAGCAAATTAGCTATTTTTATTTGCCTTTTTTGAGATTGTTGTCTTTTTACTTTTTTGAGCAAAGCCAAATCTGACCTGACAAAAACAAAAATAATATTTGAAACAAAAAAAGTTTCACTTTTTTTGTCAGGTTTTTGTTTCAAAATGCCTGACCTTTACAAAAAATGCTTGAGACAAAAAAAGCTTCGCTTTTTTTGTTGAGCTTTTTTTTGTCAGGTCAGTGTGTCAAATGAAGTCTTTGTTAAAACTCCATCACTTTTAAGTAAAGATGATGTTAAAAAAAATTGCAGGTTTAATAATAAGCTTTTAACAAAAATCTCTAACAACAAAATTGATAAAAATACAAAACAAAAACCACTTGAAACAAAAACAAAAACCTAACAAAAAATGTAAACAAAAAATGCCTAACAAAAAAAGCTTCGCTTTTTTTGTCAAGCATTTTTTGTTAGGTTTTTGTCAGTCTTTGAGGTTTGTTTAAGATTTTAACTGCATTTTTTGTCAGATTAGTCAAGATGTAAAAAAGATAATGTTGTATCCCTTAAAAAAATACAAGATTATTTCAATTTTTGTTAAAAACTTTTTGTCTTTAGGTTTATTATTAAACTTGATAATACACTAAAAAAAATCCTGAACTATTTATATTTAACCTTATGGACTTTTTAAAGATTCAAACTTTGTTAGGAAATTTTTCTTTCTCTATTTTATTTATATTAATGCTATTTTTTTTTATTGAATCAAACTTTAAATGGATTTCAAAATTTCACTCCTTAGCTTTTTTTGGAATAATAGCAGCCAATATATCATTAACTTTGTTACTATTATTTCGCTGGGTGGAAGAAAATCACTTTCCATTGAGTAACTTATATGAATCACTTATTTTTTTATCTTGGAGCTTTACAACAATTCATATTGTTTTAGAAAAAATAACTGATAGTAAAATAATTGGTGTTGTTATTTCGCCAATTTCATTATTCACTAATGCTTTTGGGAATTTTAGTTTACCTTCTGAAATGCAAAAAGCTAGTTCTTTAGTACCAGCACTGCAATCTAATTGGTTAATGATGCATGTTACTATTATGATGTTGAGTTATGCTGCATTAATAACCGGTTCTTTATTTGCTTTTTGTTTTTTAATTATAACGCATTTTGAAAACAAGAAAGCTAGAAATGATTTTGCTTATGTTAATGATGTAACGGGTCTGGAAACAAGTACAGATTTTGATAAAGAAGCAAAGGTTTCTTTAAGGTCTATTTCAAACGATTATTCTAAAATTTCTACCAATCTTGATAATTTAAGTTATCGGACTTTAGGTCTTGGGTTTCCGCTTTTAACTATTGGTATTTTATCCGGAGCGGTTTGGGCCAACGAAGCTTGGGGTTCGTACTGGAGTTGGGATCCAAAAGAAACATGGGCCTTTATAACTTGGCTTATTTATGCTATTTATTTACACACTCGAATAACAAAAGGTTGGCAAGGTACAAAACCTGCTCTTATAGCAAGTATAGGTTTTATAGTTGTTTGGATTTGTTATCTTGGTGTTAATTTATTAAGTAAGGGTCTTCATAGCTATGGTTGGGTTCAATCTATTACCAATAATGTATAAAAAGCTTTTTTAATTTTGTGAATAATAATTTTCAATACTATTTCTTTCTAAAGTTTTCTTTTTAAGTCGATTAAGGTTTTTTTATAATAAGAGAAACTTATATATAACAGTTTTTACAAAAAAAGCTGAAACAATAATCTTATTTTTGTCAGGCTTTTTTTGTTTATAAGTTATTTACTTAATTTGGTAGCAAAAATTATTTTATTTTTATCTTTAAACAAAAAATGCAAAGCATTTTTTGTTTAAAGCAGCCAATTTTTATAATTTTTGTAACTGTAAAATTTGGAATTCAAACAATTAGCGTGACAAAAAAAGCCTGACAAAAAAAGCGAAGCTTTTTTTGTTAAGCTTTTGAAACAAAAAATGTTTCACATTTTTTGTCAGTCTTAAGCTTTTAACGATTTTAATGATCGTTTTACGAACAATTTTTCTCATATTTTTGTTTATATTACAAATTATTCGTATTATACTCTTAATTCTTGTAATTATTTTTACTCTTCTCTACAACAATGAGCACAGTACATTATATTGATTTACCCAAGGTTTTGGGCTTGCTAAAAAATAAGGTAAAGGTTAAGTAACTGTGAAACTTTTTATCTGGACTTTAATAAGCTTTTTTTTAATAATTACTCTTTTTCTAGGAAGGCTTTATCAATATCAATAAGACCAAAAGTGAAACCTGACCTGACAAAAACAAAAATATTATTTTTGTTTTTGTTTCAAAATGCCTGACAAAAAAAGCGAAGCATTTTTTATCAGTGTTTCAGATATTATCTTTGTTAGTTTACATCAACAGGTAAAACCTTTGTTAATTGACGTCAATAGGTAAAACAAATAGAAAAATACTTTGTTTAATTTTTGATAAGGTTATACTCATTTTTTGGTGCCCTACTCTACCAAAATCTTAAACAAAATTCTAACAAATTAAAAATTTTTTCCCATTCAATCAAAGCAAGTTTTGTTTTATTGTTTTTGGTTTTACTTTAAGAAAGCGATTATCCGGCATCGAAGGCCTGACAAAAAAAGCTTCGCTTTTTTTGTTTCAGCTTTTTTTGTATTTTTCTTCCTTGAATAAAAAAAGTCTTATTTTATAATAAATTGAAAAACCAAATTTAATTAGAAAAGTAAAAGAAATATCAAATTTTAATATAAAAATAAAAACAGTCAAAAAATATGAAACAGAAATGAGAAAAAAGCTGTTTTATAGCTTATATTTAAGGTTTATATAAGGTATAAAAACCTTAAAATAAAGAGAGTTTATAAAATACTGTAGATATTTTAAATAAATCTTAGGACAAGGAGAATAAATTTTTAGATAAATAACATAAAATTTCGTTGAACAAAAATAGGTGTTACAAAAAAAAAATTAAAACCAACTTTGCGAAAAAACGAAGCGATAAAAAAATTCAATATTAAAAATTTTCTCATAATTAAAAATCAATAATAAAACTTTTTATTGGCTTACAAATCTTTTATAAAAACTTGTTTTTATAAAAGATTTGTAAGCCTTTTAACATTACATACATAGCCTGACAAAAAAAGCTTAACAAAAATAAGATTTTTGTCTCAAGCTTTTGAAACAAAAAAAGCAAAGCTTTTTTTGTCAGTGTTTCAGGTTTTTATTTTTAATCTCTGAGAACTTTAATTTAAAAATAAAAAGTAAAAAACCTTTAACCTATAAAAATAATTATTAAAATAGTCCAAGAGTTAAAGAAATATCAATAGGTAATGTAGCACCAATCCCTAACCAAATAGAAGCTACTGTACCAATTAAAAAAACAGCAGTTGCAACAGGTCGACGGAAAGGGTTTTGAAATTTATTAATATTTTCAATAAAAGGAACAACTATTAAACCTGCTGGTACGGCTGCCATTGCTAAAACTCCTAATAATTTATTAGGAACAGTTCGTAAAATTTGAAATACAGGGTAGAAATACCACTCAGGCAGAATTTCTAAAGGTGTAGCAAATGGGTTTGCAGGTTCACCAATAACTGCTGGATCTAAAACAGCTAATCCAATAATACTTGCAAAAGTTCCTAAAATAACTACTGGAAAAATGTAAAGTAAATCATTGGGCCAAGCGGGCTCACCATAATAATTGTGACCCATTCCTTTAGCTAATTTAGCTTTTAAAACTGGATCTGATAGGTCTGGTTTTTTTGTTACAGCCATAAAAATTGATCTCCTTTTTTTAACAAAGCTCCACAAAATAATTATTTTGTGGAGCTTTGTTTCAATATTATAACATCGCTTTGCTGACAAAACCTTAACCTGACAAAAAAAGCTTCGCTTTTTTTGTCAGGTTAAGGTTTTGTCAGCGAATTTATAAGGCTTACAAAAACAAAGATGAAAAGTCGAGAAACCTTTAAACAAAATAGGGTTTTGTTTAAAGGTTTGTCTCCATTTTGTTAAAGTTTTTGTTAGATGTCATTTGTTTGTAATACTTCTATTTTCCATATCTTACTTTTTAACCTTTCTTGGTAAAAAATAAACAATAACACACTAACCTGACAAAAAAAGCTTGAGACAAAAAAAGCTTCGCTTTTTTTGTTGAGCTTTTTTTGTTTCAAATCTTACATTTTTTTCAGGTTTTTGTTAGTGGTGTATTTTTCTAGTACACTTATAATTTCTTGGTTTCAAACTCTAACCTGACAAAAAAAGCCTGACAAAAAAAGCTTCGCTTTTTTTGTTTCAGCTTTTTTTGTTTCAAATCGTTTTTGTATTTTTGTTTCACAATACTTTTTTAGATAAAAACTTTTTACTAAATGCAAATAAGAGGCAAAGGCAAGAAACCTTAAAAATTAAAAGTTATGGAGCAATTTAAGTGTGCCTTAAGGTTTGTATGAAGTGTGACAAGAATTAAAGTAAAAAAAAGTTAACAAAAATATAATTTGAAAGACTGACCTTTACAAAAAATGGTTTCCATTTTTTGTTTCAAAATGCTTGACAAAAAAAGCCTGACAAAAAAAGCTTCGCTTTTTTTGTTTCAGCTTTTTTTGTTTCAAATGGCTAACAAAAATAATATTTTTTTGTCAGGTCATACTTACAAATAAAAGATAAGAAAATGAAACATTTTTTGTCAGTGTTTCATCTTGGAATTTTATCAATTTTTTATTTTTTTGTTTAAAGTGGTCCTGAAATTCCTTGTTTTCTAATCATTAAGAAATGCATAAGCATAAAAACAGCTGTTGCTAATGGTAAAACGAAAGTGTGAAGACTATAAAATCGAGTTAAAGTTGATTGACCTACTCCAACACCTCCACGTAATAACTCTACAATTGTTGAACCAACTACAGGAATAGCATCAGGTACACCGGTTACAATTTTTACAGCCCAATAACCTACTTGATCCCAAGGCAAAGAATATCCAGTTACACCAAAAGAAACAGTACAAACTGCCATAATAACTCCAGTTACCCAAGTTAATTCACGAGGCTTTTTAAAACCACCTGTAAGGTAAACTCTGAAAGTATGTAAAATCATTGTTAAAACCATCATACTAGCTGACCAACGATGGATTGAACGAATCAACCAACCGAAGTTTACGTCTGTCATAAGGTATTGTACAGAAGCAAAAGCTTCTGCTACTGTTGGACGGTAATAGAAAGTCATAGCAAAACCAGTCGCTACTTGTACTAAGAAACAAGTAAATGTAATACCACCTAAACAATAAAAAATGTTTACATGAGGTGGCACATACTTGCTTGAAATATCGTCAGCAATCGATTGAATTTCTAAACGTTCTTCGAACCAATCATAAACTTTGCTCATAAAAGAGAATTTCCTATAAAAAATATAATCACAATTAGGCTTACTTATTTGTTTGTTTTATTGAAAATTGAAAAAAAAAAACTGAAACACAAAAAAAGTTTTCAAAGGGATCCCTAAAGAAACCTACAAGAAGTTGAGACAAAAATGCAGTTATGACAAAAAAGGTTTTCTAAAGGTTTTCTGTCTCTTTTCTTTATCTTTTCTACAAGAAAAGATAAAGAAAAGAGACAGAAAAGATAAAGAAAAGTGCTTTTGAAACACTGACAAAAAATGTTTCACATTTTTTGTCAGTGTTTTAAGTTTTTGTTTTAAATATTATTTTTGTTTCAAATGCCTAACAAAAAAAGCGAAGCTTTTTTTGTCAAGCATTTTTTGTAAGGTTTCAGTTTTTGTCAGTGTTTAAAGTTTTTGTAGAGCTGAACTTGTGTAAAAGCTTTGTTCTTGTTTCAATTTTTTGTCAAGATTCGGAAAAGAATCATTTTATTAGATAATTGTTCAGAAACTAACTTCACAAAAAAAGTTATATTAATGACCTTCTTTTTTTTAAAGAAGTATTACATCATTTTTATCTTATTCTGAAATGTAAAAAGTGAAAAAAATTCAATGAAACAACGCAAAACTATTTACTTACATTATAGAAAATAATAATGGAGTTTTGAACTTTTAATTCAGAGACTCAAAATATAAACATTATTTTTATTTTATCATGGTTTTCCTTCGGAAAACAATTATTTCTGTATCTTTTTCTGACAAAAACGCAGTTTTTGTAGGGCCCTTTAGGGACCCCTTATCTTTTGATTGTATCTTTTCTTTGTATCTTTTCTGCAAGAAAAGATACAAAGAAAAGATACAATCAAAAGATAAGAGGAATCATGGTTGCGCGAAGCGCAACAATTATTTCCCTTCGGGAAATCATGGATTCTTCATTTTTGTTCGGAATTAGTCTACTAATATCTGAAGGACATCTAAACAAAATTCCAATAAAAAAGAAGCAAAACAATAATAAAAGTTGAAACAAAAACATCGTGTTTATCATGATTGGGCAAAGCCCAATAATTATTTTCCTTAT